>Ga0181601_10000544_pt1 | contig 30650 bp, 30 predicted proteins | sample 041ome_8_FD_133020 | JGI IMG/M metagenome (GOLD analysis project Ga0181601, IMG submission 133020) | Coastal salt marsh microbial communities from the Groves Creek Marsh, Skidaway Island, Georgia - 041407BS metaG (megahit assembly) | ecosystem: Environmental > Aquatic > Marine > Intertidal zone... | reverse complement strand
TTAAGCCTTGCTGGTCACGATCATTTTAGTATTCTTGAGCCCCTTGCCCAACCTCAGTCTGAGCTCGGACAGAATGTACTCAACGTAACTTAAGTAACTACGCCATAGGATTCAGAAATGACATCTTCGCGATACTCAGCCCCGGAGCTTAAAGACCTCCCAGAAGATCTGCAGGAGAGGATTCTACAAGTTCAAGAAAAAATTGGCTTCGTCCCCAACGTATTCATAACGCTTGCTCATCGCCCAGCGGAATGGCGGGCGTTCTTTGCCTATCACGACGCCTTAATGGCACCAGAAAGCGTTAGACGAGAATCAGGCTTAACAAAAGGTGAGCGCGAAATGATCGTCACAACGACTAGCGCTTTGAACCATTGCCTTTATTGCGTCGTTGCACACGGCGCAATTCTGCGAATCTATGAGAAGAACCCTCTTCTCTCGGACCAAGTCTCAACTAACTACCGAAAAGCCAATTTAAGCGACCGCCAAAATGCCATGCTTGAATTTGCGATTAAAGTCTGCGAAAAGGCTCATGAGATCGACGATTCCGATTTTCAGAAACTTCACCAAGTAGGTTTCAATGACGAAGATATCTGGGATATTGCAGCCATCACAGCGTTTTTCGGAATGAGCAATCGATTGGCGAACTTCACTAGTATGCAACCCAATCCAGAGTTTTACATGCTTGGTCGAACTCGTAAGAATTAATTCTTCAATATTAGAGTTCTACCTCCTAATAGATTCAAAGCTTGGCTCGAGATTTTTACTCACACCTAACTATTTCGAAATCTGTGATGTGACAAGACCTACGATCAGTAAAGTCGCCCCGAGTATCCGGGTTGAATCTAGAGGACGTGGTTGAGCGCCGAGAAGTCCAAAATGATCGATAACGAGAGACAAAACGACCTGGGATGAAACAGCAAACATTATAAAATTTGACACGCCAATTCTCGGAGCCAATAGAGTGGCGCTTACTACATAAAAAGCTACGATGAGCCCTCCTAGCAAATCAACCCAAGCGACTTGCGGAAACTGTTGGGGGGACGGAAGTGATCCTGTAAGGATTAAGGCACTCGCAATTGTTGCGATTACACCTACCGAAAATAAAATGACCGGAGCATGTAGGCCTTCACCAAGACTTGCGCCTAATCTTGCATTTAAAACAGCCATTACAGGAATAAAAGCCCCTGCCAAAGCCGCCCACAAATAATATTTAACATGCATTAAAGTCCTCTTTTTTAAATAAAAGCCTGATAGATATTTTGCCTGAGACGTGCGGTTTAAGACGATAGTGCAGAGTAATGGTACCGGCCTTGTGGCTCGGAACTGTAATGTAGCTAATAAAATCAGGAGTTAAATAGTGGCGGTGCTCATGCATCGTTACCGGATTCATTTTTATGTTGCCCGTCCCCTTTCAACCTCCGAGATGAGCCCACCTTATGACCCGCCGATTTGTTGATTTGTCCATCTATCTTGAGAACGACGTACTGAGCGATCCACCGGCCTTTGCCCCAAAGATTGAATACCTTGGTCATCAGGATACGGTCGAGCAGATCGCTCAGTTTTTCCCGGGTCTTAAAAAAGAAGATCTTCCAGACGGAGAGGGGTGGGCCGTAGAGTTTGTGAAACTCTGCACTCACAACGGAACGCATTTAGATGCGCCGTATCATTTTCATTCAACCATGGATGGCGCCCAGGGGGAGCCGCAGCGGGCAATTGCTATAGATGAGGTTCCCCTTGAATGGTGTTTCCAACCCGCAGTAAAGCTGGATTTTCGTCATTTTGATGATGGCTATGTAGTCACGCAGCACGATGTGCGCCAGGAACTTGATCGCATTGATCATCGTCTGTCACCCCTAGAGATCGTTGTGATAAACACCAGAGCTGGGTCACGGTACGGACATCCCGATTACGTTTCTGCAGGTGTTGGAATGGGCTACGACGCTACGAGATACCTACTGGATCAGGGAGTCAGGCTAACGGGCACTGACGCGTGGAGTTGGGACGCTCCATTCGTTCATACTGCAAAGAAATACGCCGAGTCGAAGGATGCCAGTCTTATATGGGAGGGACACAAGGCGGGCCGCGATATTGGTTATTGTCACCTCGAAAAGCTTCATAACCTTGAGTCGTTACCTGCAACAGGCTTCTATATAAGTTGCTTTCCCCATAAAATTCGAGGTGCTTCAGCAGGCTGGACACGCGCTGTTGCAATTTTCGATGATCGACTCTAGGCGGCCGAGATAATTAGAACAAAGTTTTGGAGAGGGGCTTCGATCTAACTTATTGGGGTCTGAATGCCTTTTATCAAAATGGTAAACGTTCCCCGTCATAGTTAATGAACTGCCCAGACTTCGACATGTCCAGTTCGTCGAGGCGCGCTAATAAGGCAGCTGCACTCTGCTTAGGTGTTAGATCGGCGCCTTGGCCGCCCATATCTGTCTTCACCCAGCCAGGGTGATAGGCAGCAACTGCAATGCCGCGAGCTTTTAGTTCATTAGACATCGTCACCACGAGGTTATTTGCCCCCGCTTTTGATGCGCGGTAAAAATAAGCTGAGCCGCTGGTGTGCTGCTGACTTCCCATAAACGAGGAGATCACTGCCACACGTGGTTTGATGCTTCGTGAAAGAGGCTCTAGGAAGGCCCGTGTGGTGAAAAAGGGGCCAACCATATTGGTCAGCATGACTGAACGGATACTGTCTATGGTATTTCCTGCGTCATTAATACCACCGCGTGCGCTCATTAGCCCTGCATTGCATATTACGGCGTCGACTGAACCTTCGATTTGGCTTGCGATACTCGATAAACTTGAAGCGTCGCAGACATCCGCAAAAGCGACTTCACAAAGTGAGCCATACCTGGCTTTAAGTGAATTAAGGGCAACGGCTTTGTCGGGGTTACGGCAAATTGCAATGGTACGAATCTGCTTCGCAAGCGCAGCGCTTACCATTTCCAGGCCGATACCCCGGTTTGCTCCTGTAATGACGTATGTTTCTACCATTGGCTAAGCATTCTATTTGCGGGTCTCAGACGGTTGCCATGCCGATGTAAGGTGCAAGGCTACGTGCAAGGTAGAGCAATTCCTCGTCACTATTACGCCAACCTAAAAAAGATAATCCAACCGGTGCCCCTCGTATTGATCCAACAGGTACTGTAACTTGTGGCAGGCCTGAAATGCTTGCTGCACAAACCATTCGCATGGTTCGTATTCTGTAATTGTTCAATTCCTCTAGCGTGGATGTGTTACTTGGTGCTGTGACTGGGCAGGTTGGCAGAATCAGGACTGTGTTGTCTGAAGTTAACTCCTCCATCCGCGCTCTAACAAGCGACAGTTCGGCGCGAGCCCGAAGGGCGTCATCTTCCGACATTTTTTTTGCATCCATCATTCGCTCAAGAACCCCAGGGCCCATTTGCGGTTTTTTTGATTCAATAAAACCTCCAAATGTCTGCCAAACCTCAAACGCTTGTACAACCCTGAAATTCTCTCGCCAGCTATCGATTTGTGAGCCTGCTATATCGATTCTTTCGGCCACATTAATATGATCGGACACGCCATCTAGGAATTTAAGGCAGATACTCGAAACCTCGGGCTGTGCCAGTGCGAACATATCGGAGGCAACTTTGAACCGCTTGATCGACCTAGTAGGTTGCCGGTAGTTTTCCAGAAGAGCTTGGCCCACGCGACTAAAAACACCTGGAACAGCGGAAAACCATCCTCCTGCGTCAAAGGAGGGGGCCATACCCATCGCACCAGTTAGGTCAATGCGTCCGTGCGTTACTCGAATACCGTAAATGCCGCACAGTGCAGCAGGAACCCTTACAGAACCGCCTGTGTCGCTCCCAATTGAAAAGTCACAGCTACCTGCGCTTGCTGCTGAGGCAGAGCCGGAAGAGGATCCTCCTGGGATGCATCCAGGAGCTCGAGGATTAAGGGGGGTCCCAAAATGGTGATTTATCCCCGTCACTGAATAGAAAAATTCGTCGCAGACCGTCTTTCCGACTATGGTCGCTCCGGAGGAAAGAAGTCTATTAACAACAGATGAGTTCTTTTTCGCAGACTGTTGAGAGTCCAGCCAGGTTGGGTTTCCCCCACTTACGCGCTCTCCCGCAATATCAAACATATCCTTGATAGCCACTGTTAAACCTGAAAGTGGTCCGTCAGCACTACTTTGCTCGTGCAGGTTTAACCGATTTGAAAAAAACGCTGAGCGAAAGTGTAGATCTCCCATAATGATTAGTCCTTCCTTTCAGAGAGATACCACCTAAGAATTTCTTCGCCATCACGAAATACCACTCCGGGTCTGTCTTGAAGCTCTCTGCATGTTTTCATGACATCAAAAAATCGGTGTGGGGATCCGGACAAGTAAGGATGGAACGCCATGGACATAACTTTTGCACGGGAGTCTGCTTCGGAGTCTAAACATTGGTGGTACGCCGTTGCTCTGGAGTAGAGCTCGGAGGAGACATTGTTCTGCAGAGCCATCATTACAATGTCGTGGACTTCGAAGTTATACGGCAGGGCTACTATTGAACCCTTTTCGGTCTTGAGTGTGACGGGCTCATCGTCGCAGGCCCAATCACCGACATATTGAATACCTGCAGCGGAGAGTAGATCGAGTGTTTCAAAGGTTTGGGTTAGTCCTGGGCCAAACCAGCCGATAGGCCGCTTCCCAGAGAATTTCTCGATGATATTCAGGGATCTCTCGATAACCTCCCGCTGATCGTCAACCTTGTGCATAGGCTGTTGATCGTAGCTGTGGGCATTCAATTCCCAACCGCTTTCTAGGCAAGCCTCAATGACCTCGGGGTAGGTTTCGCATGTGCGAGCGTTTAGTGTCACTGTTGGGCGAATACCCGCCTCATCAAAGAACTTGCGAATACGCCAGAACCCGACCCGCATTCCATATTCGTGCCAACTCCAGTTGGGGTGGTCGGGTTGTTGCGGAATGCCCTGAGGTGGGGAAATTACCATTCGAGCCATGGGCTTGTTTATATCCCAATGTTCTAAGGCTAAAACTGGCCAGACAATAACTCGCTCGCCCTTCGGGAGACGAAGCGGGGCTCTGTTTGCAATGCCCGAGAAAGCTAATCGATCGGTAGGAAGCATAACTGACCCTCATTGAACAGTGATACGAGAGAAGGAAATTTACCTTCTATTAAAAAACTTTTCACTTGTTTAGTTTACGTTGAAATGAGAGGGAGTGGACTCGCAATTATTGATTGCGACATGGTACGGCCAGCAAAGAGCCTATGCGTTTGCTCAGGGCGCTGATCCTCTAACAGGTCTCACGTGATGAGCAGTCAACTTCGCGCGTTGGCGTGCTTCGTCTGGTGTGTCGGCATTGGCCAATGCAACACCCATACGTCGTTTGGTGAATGCTTCGGGTTTGCCAAAAAGACGTAGATCAGACTCTGGAACGGCAAGCGCCCTAGCAACACCCTCGAAGGCAATTGCCTTTTCATCCATGCCCCCGTAAATAACAGCCGATGCACCGGGACGTCGTAGTGATGTGTTCACTGGAAGGCCCAGAATAGCCCTGGCGTGTAATTCGAATTCATTCTGAATTTGGGAGCACAACGTAACCATTCCAGTGTCGTGTGGCCGTGGACTGACTTCACTGAACCAAACCTCCTCTCCCTTTACAAAAAGCTCGACTCCGAAAATTCCTAGCCCACCCAGTGCATTCACAATACGGGCTGCGATGGCCTGCGCCTTTTCTAACGAGGCTGGTGTCATGGCCTGAGGCTGCCACGACTCCACGTAATCTCCGTTGATCTGCACATGGCCGATTGGCTCGCAGTAAGAGACGACAGGTTTTCCTTGCTCATTAAGGCTGCGAACCGTAAGCAGAGTGATTTCAAAGTCGAAATCAATTGCTGACTCTACGATAACCTTCTGCATGTCGACCCGAGCCGCAGATTTCGCTTTTGTCCATGCCTCGGGGCAGTCTGTAACGCTGGAGAGTTTTGATTGCCCCTTTCCGGAAGAAGACATGATCGGTTTCACAAAGCAGGGATACCCCAGTGCGTTTGCAGCATCGGTCATTTCTTCTTCGGAGGATGCGAATCGGTAATTGGAGGTCGGTAGGCCCAACTCTTCGGCGGCTAGCCGCCGAATGCCTTCGCGGTTCATCGTAAGGAAGGCTGCCTTTGCCGTGGGAATAACTTGCAAGCCCGATTTCTCAAGCTCAACGAGAACGGGGGTCGCAATGGCTTCAATTTCGGGAATGACCCGATGGGGCCTCTCGCGTTCAATGAGGTCAAGTAACGCGGCGGGATCGGACATATCGATCACCACCGCCTGATGAGCCACCTGATGACCAGGAGCGTTCGCGTAGCGGTCTACAGCAACAACCTCCACACCAAGGCGCTGAAAAGCAATGATGACTTCCTTACCCAACTCCCCGGCACCCAGCAACATAACACGTGTTGCAGTTGGCGAAAGCGGGGTCCCGATTCGTTCAAACCCTTTGTCTGCCATTGAATTCTTCGCCCCGATTTAACTGTTCAACGATGAAGCGGTTACTCTTACTTGTATCGTAGCGTTATTTGTTAAGGCCAAGAAAGCTAAGGAGGTTCGCCACCTCAACCCCTTCTTTGGACTCGGACTGAATGATTTCTTGAAAGCTCATTGAGCCCCACCGGGCGGCCTTCAAGGCAAGCAAGGGTGCCGGGCTGTGAGGGTCGATCTCGCGCAGTCGAAGCGCAATTTCTTCAAGGCGTTGGTAGGCCTGCTCGCGGCTAGAGATTGGTAGGTTGGTCTCGACAGGCTCTGAGGCCCGCGGGTTAGCCTGCGCTTGAACGTCGGATATGTTATTTTTTGGCTGCTCTGAGGACTCTGGCTTGAGAGAATCGGGCACAGGATTCGCCTCAAGAGGTGTTGATTGGCGGTGCGCTTCAAGACCCGATCGAGCAAGGGAGCTTGTGATTTGACTGAGCGATTCAAGCTCAGCCTTCAAAACACTGAGCCCAAACTTTTCGTCATGAAGCTTAGCCTCAAGAAGACTGTCCATTTCTAGGGTCGTCGCCCTTGCCTCGTCGAATTCACGCTCAAGTCTCTGAAGATGCTCGGTGTCCGACGCGGATAATTTTCTTCGAATGGATTCCTTCGTGGGGTTATGGTTGGCCTGACTGTTGGCACTCGCCTCAAGGGCAAGCCATCCGGCGAAGGTGAGCCGCTCGGGGCGTTCAAGTGTGACGGGTAAAAGGGTAAGCTCACGTCGAAGGTGCAAGGGTATGGATCGATTGAGCCATTCAAAGGGGCTGAGTCGAGCACTGGGGTCGCTAGGGTCTAAACGCGGCCAAGCGGTCTCCCAGAAATGAGCCGCGAGCGCATGCAGTTTGTGCAGTCCCTCGGTTAGCCCGGGTAGTCCAGCATCGAGAAGCCGCGCCTCGCACGCCCACGCCGCGAGTAAAAGGTCTTTGGAGTCCTGCTGAAGGACCTCATCAATTCGCCGCCAGACAGCTCCCCAGTCGGCCCTAAGCAAAGGTCGACTCCACTCGCCCATGGGAAGGCTGGGGTCTTCGTTAATGCGCATACTCTCGATCTCTCGAAATGAAGCGGTATAACGCAACCACGGCCCGCAGGCCTCCTCGCCTGCGATAGGGGTAAGCAACGCTTCGGTATTAAAACGAGTGGTGTCAGTACTCATTGCCTAGGGCTTCTGAGGGCAGGGGGAAAGTCCTCCTGCGGCATCGGTACAGAAGCCTTTCAAGGAGGGCGCCCGCACAGGAATCTCAAGAGGCCAGTTCACGACCGAGTCGTCTTGCAGCGATGTGAGACTCAGTCCAAGAAAACTGATGACCCGTCGTGAGGCCTGCCCGGACGGTTCAGAGATTAGTCGAACAGGAACTTCAAGCTTAAGAAGAGTTCTGTCGGTCTGGCCACCAACGGGGCTAACCTTGTAGCGTTGAATGAGATCAAGAAGCGCAAGGGGTCCATCGAGGGTGAGGCGAACAGATCGTCCAGTGACCTGGATGCTGGGGTCTGAAGGCTCTGAGACAGGTAAAAAGTTGGATTGATCAGCAAATCGAAACTGAATAACGATGGGCACGCCCGGTCGCCAGATGAGTGTTGTGGTTCTCGCATTACGCTCAGTTGCTGTCTTGCCACCCACCTGAATAGACCAGTCAAGAATCTGGTTGGCGGCGAGCTCTTGGTCGCGTGAATCGCGAAAGACTGCCTGAAACTTGGCCCCCGCAGGTTTGGCTGGGTCAAGGGGGAAGATCTGCTGCAGAGCCAAACGAGTCTTCGCCCATTGCTCAGTAAATTTAAGAAGCTCTTCTTTCTTATTGGCAGGAAGGCCCAGGGCAGCAAGTTGGCCCGCCGAGAGGCCTGGACCAGCATCCTTCAGTAAATTCGATATTGATCTTCGGTCTAAGACCGGGAAGCGATTGCCGCTCGTATTCGCAGAGGTCATCCCCAGACTGACAAGAGGTCTATAACTGCCAAGGTAGCTATTAAGACTGTTGGTGAAGGCCTCCCATTCCGCTATGAAGCGATTGGCATTCCGATCGCGGCAGTGTTGCTTCAACGCTCCATGAAGCTCGGAAAAACGCACCTCAAAGTAGTCGTTTGACCGAATGGCGGGTACTTGCTTTGAAAGCCCCTCTTTACAGAATACACCGAACTCCTCGGAGGTGAGGCTGTATAAAAGCCCTTCAAGCTTCTTGATGGTGGCGGTGGGGTCACCGGAGGCCAGTCGTTGTACATTGGAATCAAGCATGGTCCAAAAAGAGTCGGTGTGCTTGGTCGTGAGCCCCTGTAACAAGACCTTTGACGTCTTATTAATGGATTGAATGACTCGGATCTGATTCTCTAGGTAGGTCTGAAGGCTTGCTGGATCGAACGCCAGGGCCTTATCAACAGCCGTAATTTCATCGAAGTCCGCTTGAAGAAGTCTGTAAGGGTTATTCTGGTTGAAGACACTTTTGAGCTCCTCAAGCCTCAGCAGGGCGTCCTGATCGATGGCCTGACGAATCTCTCTTGCAGCAGGTTTTTGCGACATTCGCTCAAGCCCGGCGAGCAGGGTTTTTAGCTTGGTATGCGCGCTTTGGTAGTCTCTTAAGAAATCCTCTGAATCGAGCGTTGTCTCTAAGGGGTCCTCAGTCACGGCCTTAATAATTAGATTCTGAATGTGAATGCCCAGAGCCTCGTTGGCTAGGGCCATAAACACGTGACGTGTTGCCTCGGGCACAGCCTTAAGCTCGTCTTCAATACGTTTTGTACGTGTCTGAAGTGTCTCGACTGCATCAGAAAGAATGGCCTCATCCCAGCGAAGACTGCTGGGCCATTCAAATTGAGCTGCAAGCTCAGGCTCGTCATAAGGAAGGAAATTGGGGTCAAGAAGCTTCCTAAGCGCGAGGGCAAATGCAGCTCGCTCGTCGGATTGCGTCACCGGAAGTTTCTCTTCGGTGGAGATCATAAGGCCAGTGTCGCCCTCGGTCGTAGCCAAGTTGGTACGTAAAGCGCCAAGTGCAAGGCTTGCCTGTTGCGTTTGGGGAATGAGGCTCTTCGTCACAAAGTCTGAGCCAAGCATGGGCACTTTCTCGATGGATCGCAGAAGCGAGGCAAGCTCTAAAGAGAGATTTGGCTCGGGGCCGGCCATCCACTGGGTCGCGCCTCGAGCAAGAAGATCTTTCTGGTCGTTTAGCCTTTCGAGAAGGTCCTGCGCGAGTTCGAGGCGTTGTGAGTGTGTGGCACGAGTGAGCTCAAGTTGAAGAAGCTGCGCCTTAATCTCTGCGATCTTCTTTTCACTGAGGATGACCGTATTGTTGTCGACCAGTTGCTTCAGTAGTGACGAATAAAGCTGACCCACTGAACACTTCAAAGCTGCTTGGAAGGCAGGCTCGTAAAGATGTTTTCTTTGGTCGTCAAGCGCAGAATGAAATAGCGGAAGACTTGCTGTGAGTGGCTGCTCAAATGGCTGGCCTAGGGTGTAGCGCAGCAAATGTCGTAAATCGCTTTCCGCTTGACGCGATGGCACATCGATGCTCACATACGAGGCAATTGCTTTATCAAGATCAGCGGCCTGCTCAACAAAGGCAACCAGTCTCTGATATTGCTCCATTTTGCTTATGGTGAGGGTTGTATTGCTAGGCGCCATGGTGTGAAGGCCACCTGCCTCCGAGAGCGAGAGCGCTGCGGGTTTGCAGTTTGCTGGCTCGGGAATGAGTGAACTTGCCGATTCGGCTAACCCTAAGTCAGGCACACCCGTGAGCTTTTCTGCTTTCTCAACAAGTACCCGTCGTACAGTGCGCACCACAACCTCGTTGAATTCTCGCTCGATGCGAAGCCTAAGGTTGGTAAGAAGCGGATCCCAATAAGGCCAGCTTCCTGGGATGAACGGGTTAATCACAACATCATCCGATCCCACCTTGGGTTTGACGAGTCTCTGAGCCTGTATGTTCTCCAAGCCATCAATAAGCGATGTTGCGGTTCGTATCTGCCACTCCGTTGCATCCTCGTTGTCCATGGGCTTGGTTACTTGCCGATACAACGCGTCTCGGTTGAGGCCTTCAATACCCTCTGCAATTCTCGGGAACACTTGTTGAAGCTGGTAGCTGGTAACAATGAGCCCCAATAGCCAGACGGTTAATAGGCTGATGGCCCCCCAGCGTAGAACTCGACTTGTTATGGGGCGACTTACTGCAAAGGCAAGGGCAGCCCTCGACAAACCATACTCAGCAAAGACTTTTCGTTTTAAGAGGTCCTTTACGAAAACCGCTCGCTCATGTCTACCCGAAAAGTAAACACCTCGAAAGAAGAAAGGTTCGTGAAAGGTGGCGGCTCCGTTGAGTAGGTCAGCGTAGATGCGTAGACCCCGAGCCAGGCGGCTTAATTGTGATGGAAAGGTAAGCGTGGCCCGTGCGGACGGGGAGCGATCGGTCGTGGTGAGTTCCGCAGCCAGGTGACTGAGGTTTTCCGTCGTTTGCTCGACGGCTTGGTCGATCCAGCTTGAGGAATATCGTTTGGTCGGGTCGAAGGGAGAGGACCAGCCCACGAGGCCATCGCGCATCTCATCCGATAAAAGCTGAAGAGATGAAAAGCCTTCAAGATCTTCAAGGCCTGATACAAGCAGGTAGACGGGATAGCGAATTCCAAAGTGGTTCTGCGCATGCCACAGGCGTCGACTCGTTGCCGTTGCACGTCGTTCAATTTCACTAATTCCCTCGGGCTGATCAGCCCGCAGCAGCAGCGAGACAGGGATATCCACAATAACCGAGTCAAATGGCCGTTGCGGGCGGTACTGGCCCGCGAGGTTAAGAAAGGTCGTCCAACGGCGCTGATCGACAGTCTTCGTAGGGTCAGCGAGTCGATCCGTTGCAAAGGCAAAAAGAGCGCCCTCATCGAAGACTTTCATGACTGGGCCTTCAAGCTGACTGGTGGCATTTCCAGCAATACGGGTGGCGAAGGCCAGCGCCGATTCACTCAGGCCAGCGGGATCGGGCTGCTCACCTTCAGAAAGAACAACGACCAGGGGCAGGTCGTAGCGCGTTCGCGAGTGGCCAAGGCTAGCGTCGACCACCTGAGTGAACTCGGAGAAGACTGAGTTGATTTGGGCGGTGGAGTGCAAAACGGCCTTATCGGGGCGCGCCCCGCGTCGAATAGCAGCCGCTATAGCGAGCCCTAAGAGCAGAAGAACGACAACGGCTAAAAAAATAAGCCAGAAAAGACTGTTGGTTGTCATTGCGTTTGCTCGGGACCTTTTTGACTTGTCTGCACGGAGCTGGCATTGGGGACCCCGGTGTCCTCCAGTGCCTGCCTCACAGGCCCCGAGATAGATAACCAAATAAGCTGCGAGCTAAGCCCGAGTGCAAGAAAAAGACCAATGAATAAGACCATACCCTTCGTAAAGCGAAAGACTTTAATGGGGGCGAGGCCAGACAAGACATTCTCATAGGCCTGATGACAAATTCTTCGATCAACATGGCCCGAGGCGTGAATTGCTCTTGATAGGGCTTCTGCAGGCCTGCGATAGGCCCTTCGAAAGAGCTGGCCAGCAATTTCCTGAATGCGATCCTCTGCAAAGGGATCGCCTCGGTATTGACCTTGAAAACCCGCGTTAATCACAAAAAGATAAACAGATGAGAGGTAAGCTGCGCGTTCTGAAGGGTCACGTAAGAGGCGATCGATACGAACAAAGACCTCTTGCCCCGAATGCCGGGTATGGAAAAGCTGATCTTCAAGAAGAAAGTCCAGCTGCGCCGCCTGCCCTAACCAGACGGAGTGCAACAGCAGTTCGTCAGCGAGGGCTGCTTTGAGGTAACGGGTCTCCTCCAAGGTGGAGAGCTCATCGCTGGCGGCTACCGCAGCGATCTCAAGCTCCTGCGCGGCAATGGCCTTAACCAGTTGGTCGCGCGCTAGGCTAGCAGCCTTGACCTGCGCCTCTGAAGTGGCATCGGATGCGGGTTGTTCGCGTTGGATCGTAGAGATCTGTTGAAGAAGGCTGCGAAACTGCCGAATCTGAGGGCTTATTGTGCTGCCCAGATGCGGTGACTGCAGCTCAGGTTCTTGACGTGTCACGCCTTTGTCTCCTGAGGCCCTCTCGGCCTTACCTGATTGGCAACATAAAGTACGACGCTTCGTGGTGGACTCAGCGGTCCCGTGCGACTGGACGAGCGAATGACCAGTTGTGGGCTTTCTGAATTTAAGAGTGAGCCGGGCTGAATTTCAAAGAAAACAGTCTTGGGTAGGGGACGAAGTCCGAGCTCCTCCGCCGATGCAACACGTAGCCTTCGCAGCCCAAGAATTCGGCGCTCCATGAGTTCGTCGAGTTCACCAGACTCTCCAATTAATGCAAGCTCCATCCAGTCCGTCATGGCCTGTTCCGACTCCCCGTGAAGTCCTACCACCAGGCGTGAATTAAGCCAGCTAGGCTGCAGCTCAAGCTCAAAGCCGTTTTGTGACCAAGAGAAACGAATCTCCCGATAGTCTTGACTGATCTCAAGGACCAGCTGTTCCAGTGACTCAAGCAATGGATTAAAACTAAGGGACGGGTTATTGTGATCGTAGGCCGGAGGAACGCTTGGTACCGTGGCCGGATTCAACTGACTTAGCTGAGCATGAAGCTGAACAAGGGCCGTGTAAGCCTGCCAGGCGGTCGCCTGGGGAGACTGAGCCACGGCCTCGGCCATAGGTAAGCCTACCACCATGGCAGTTAGCCTTTGCTGCATAAGCGTACGTTCTGCCAAGAGCTCGGGCTTTTCAAGTCCTGCGACCTGCCGGGCGACGAAGCTCGCTTTTGAACGAAGGCCGCCAAGAAGGCTTCGAATGCGGTCAATGAGGCCTTGTGCGCAATGCAACCGAAGTAAGGGAGGCAGAGTGCTATCAAGCCGAAAGACACCTGCCACGCTAATAAGTCGACCCATTCGAATAGCGGTAAAGGCGCCTGAGGGAGGGGCCCCAAGCGAGAGGCTTAGGGCCAGTCCTAGTCGTGGGATGTCTATAGGCAAAGCCTCAGAGACACTGTCTTCAACGGGGGCCTGTACAACCGGGCGATAGCGCCCTAGCCTTTGGGGCGTATTGAGCTGCGGCTGAATAGGAAGGCGCAGAAAGAGATCCACCGGGCCCGTGTCAAACGCTGCATCCTCTGCCTTTAGGTCTAGGGTGAGTTCGTCGTCGGTTTGCGCGTCGTAACATACGGCTGTTCCATCAGGGAAAATAAGCCTGGCTGTAAGCAGCCGCAAGCGTCCCGCGGGTAGAAGGGACTCATCAATTTGAAGTGTTTCAAAACCCCAGCCGTAAGGCATAGCAAGTGCCTGATGGAATGCAAAGGTGCTACGAAGGCTTTCGGTTTCTTGCTGAAAGTGTTGCGGGCTAAGCAGCATGCCCTCATGCCACTGCACAGGAAGTGTTGGCTTTAGAATTTGCATAAGGGGAGTCCTTTAAGCATGAGTGTCCTAACGGGCAATGGGCTTTAGCGTGCTGTCGGTTGGCCCGATCTGCACGATGACCGCACTGGCCTTGGGATTTAAGGCGAGTCGATGGTCCGCGGTCGACAGAAAGTTCATAAACAAAAAAACGGCCAATGCTCGTTCTTGGGGAAGACTCGACCGAGGAATTCTTAGGCTTTTGCCTGGAACTAGCTCACCGCCCTGAACGATGAGCCCTGTGGGGCTGGTCTGCAGCAAGCCTTTACGCTGGGCGAACCACTGCTCTGCGGAGAGCCCCGCAAGAATTGGAACAAGCTCGGGCTCTGTGACCAAGACCAGTTCAACAGACAAGGGGGAGTTATTGTTAGCGCCCTCATCGACCAGAAAGCTAAGGTAGTCCCAGTCCAAGCGGTCACCGGGCGGAATAAGAAAATCTTTCGCAGACTTCAAAGCCCCTGTGACTGAGCAACCAGATACTAAGATGATACAGAGCATCAGCGTAAGGCCGCGAGTGACTAAACGTTGATTGAGTGTGAGCATCATGATTTCCGCATCCCAGCCGCATTCGAAGTTTGACTTGGTTCATCTGTTTCCGTGCCCCCTACGTCGGACGAATGCTGCCCTGTGGTCTTATTGTTCAGAATGCCTGGGACTCCATGCCTCTGCCCCTCACGATAACCAAGCTCATAGCCAATGAGACTGATAAGAACCAGAAAGATAAGGCTAAAGAGCATCAGAAAGATACTGAGTCGGGGTGTAAGAGAAATACGAAATTCCATAGTCTCACTACCTAGGGGATGCTAACGGTCTGTTGACCGGGCTGGTTAATGGAGATGGACCCCCCCCATACACAGTTGAGCTTGGAGCTGTCTTGCAAAGCCGGCATCCCTCCTAGCTTTACAGTGGCGCTGCCTGGCGACCAGGGTGCGGGTGTGACTGGAATACATGGCATGGGAGTAAGGACACCCAGTGCTGCTGCAGTGGCCGCGGCGACACTTGGGTTGGCCATCGACTGACACATCCCGAACGGCGGAACATTGAGCATGGGAATGTTGTCCAGAATATTGGCTGCGGGTGTTGTCGTGAAAACGCGATTCACTGGAAGCACAACGAGTGACGAGGGCGCAACACCAAAGGAGCACTGCATCATGGCACCTGCGCAGACCTGTTTAGCCATTAGTCGCCCCTTAAGACGGAGGTCAACCGCTCGCCAATTGAGCTCGGCTTCGACGGGTCTTTAAGGGGCTGCCCTGACTCATCAAATCTTTCTAGCTCGCCTTGTCGAACACCATGTTGGTAGACCTCGCGTTGAAGTTTTTTGCCATTCGGCCAGAAAAGACAGCGCTCGCCATGCAGCTGGTCTTTTGAATACTCGGAGCGAGATAAAAGCTGACCCGTGTCGGAGTATTCCTCAAGAGGCCCATCAAGCATGCCTTTAAGGTAATTTGCCTGACGAATGAGAGCTCCTTGGAAATAGAACTTACTTAATCCATGCAACAGGCCATTCTCATAAGAAAGTTCTGCTGCGAGTCTTTCCGATTCATCGAAGCTCTGAGTGACACCATGGAGCTGATTTCTAACAAGATTCTGGCGCAGGCTTAGCCGGCCATTTTTAAAATAGTCGCTCGTTCCATTGCGCTCACCGCTCTGGTAGGCACACCTTAGAGACGGCTGGCCATCGGCATCAAAGACCTCGTAAATGCCTTCAAGTCCTTGCTCACCTAAAAGGCCTCGCTCAACGAGGACTCCGTTGGCAACGTGGCGTTCAAATGGGGTCGATATCGTCATGATGTCGTCAATTGATGTTGACCATGCCCGCCTTTAGGGCGAGCATGGAGCCCCCATCGACGTTGGCCTGGGCGGATGCTTTCGCATTCAAGGCTGTTCCCGCGCTAAGGTCCATGGTGGTACCTGACTTCGCACTGAGTGCGGTTCCAGCCTCGGCACTGTGCTCGGTGCCGCTCTTGCTGCTTAGTGACTTTGAAGCAGTTAGCGAGAGATCACCTTCGACCTCAATACGCAGGTTGCCACTGACCTTAAGAACATAATCGCCTTTGATGGTCTGGTTCATGTTGCCTGTCACATCAAGCGCAAGGTCTTTCGAGACCGACTGGCTCAGATTACCCTTCGTTGTGTGGCTCTCGTTACCACCCACGTGAATCTCTCGATCGTCCGCAACTTTAAGCAGGTCTTTGCCCTTTTTAATATCTGTGGTGCGATCTCCCTTCTCTAGCGTGTGCGTCTCAGACCCCTCATAGAGCGTCGTGCTGCTGTCATGTTCGATTTCTACGGTTAAATCTTTCTGGGCATGAAGGTAGAACTCTTCGGCATCCGACTGGTCCTCAAAGCGTATGGCATTGCCGGGCTCCCTGTCACTGGACTGAACAATTCCCAAGCTGGCAGCGAGCGATTTAATGCCCGCCTCACCAGATTCGTTAAATGCAGTAACCGCTGCCTTCTTAATTGCCTCAAGCGTGGTCGTGCTCTTCTTAACGGATTGGGTGCGTAGGATGGATTGAGTCTTATTCGTGGGAAGATCCACCGGGAGTTGCTCTTCGGCATGGTAGACGGATCCGGTCACCACGGGCCGGTCGGGGTCTCCATCTATGTACGAGACCAAAACCTCATGACCGACACGCGGTAGGAAAACGCTACCCCAGCTGCTGCCTGCCCAACTTTGGCTCACCCGTATCCAGCACGAGCTTGTTGAGTCGTTCGGACTGTGTTGATCCCAAAAGAAGCGCACCCGGACGCGACCGAGCTCATCGACCCATATTTTTTCGTCGCTTGGTCCAACAACCACAGCCGAGTGACTCCCGCTGATCCGAGGTTTTTTAAGGCTACGCCTTGGTCGAAAGGGCAGTGACTGACGAAAGGCGCGACACTCATTCCAATAGGTCTCATCTTGCAGCGTGTGCGTAATTGATTGCACCACGTAGCTTGTGTTGATAAGAGACGACGGATGCTCGGTTACCTCAACCGGGTTTCCGGCTGTGAGTTCGCAGCGAATGGTTTCAAAGCAGGTCGTGGAGGCTGCGATTTGGCTGGCATTGGCAAGGCGCTGCGCGGAGGAGGCAGTCATGGTGGGCGTAGCGCCTGGAGCCGGGTACTCGAACCAGCGACCCAGACCGGACTGACCTTTGGATTCAGCCGCAAGATTCGTTGTCGGGGTAAGCATGTTGTAGTCGGAGACAGCCCATGCCTGGGTAACCATTTGGCTCATTTGTTTAAGAGACAAAATGGCGTTCTCGGAGAATGCCTCTGTTTGCCGTCCTTGATAGACCAGTGGTTCCTGGGGACCCTCCGGGCTAAAGGCAGCGTTGTGATCTGCAAGAACAATGCTGCAGCCATTGGTCGTTTGCTTAAAAAAGTACCAGATACCCTCGTCCTGCATCAGTCGGCTAAGAAAGTGAAGGGGCGACTCGTCGTATTGAACGCAGTATTCCCTGCTCGGGTAGGCACCAATTAATCGCTTTTCAAAGACGAGTGAGTAGCGTTGAAGGTACTGCTCAATAATCTCAACCACCGACAAATTCTGAAAGATACGTCGATCTCGATCGAATTCCATACGCGAGAGCTCGGGAACAATCTCCGCGGTGTAGTAGGCAAAAGCCGCATCGACTGTCTCAAAGCCCACTGCCTTAAACAAGCCGTGAAAAAAGCGCTGTGCGCCGTTTGACAGGCAAATGGTGACACTCACTTTTTGTCCGATGAGGCCAGCCGTGTCTATGCTGGCATTCTCAGACTTCATCTTTAGATGCACAGAAAAGGGCTCGGACAGGCATTCGTTTGCCTGCAGTTCGGTGACGAGTAGCGGGGCGCCCGTAAGCCCTGTTTGTAGGGTGGCCACGTCTCCCGTCTGGCGATAGCCTTGCCTCATACGCTAACCTCACTCGAGGCGAACCCACTGCGTTGAGTGAGGGTCTCAATCTCGAAGCGACTTGCGCTTGGACGTGCCGCCTGTTTAACCTTCGACACAAGCCAGGCCGTCTGCCCTAATCGAAGATTGGCCTTGGCGGCGAGGATAGGTCGTGGAATGCTTGCTCTAAGTGGCCAAAGGCTCACCTCAACACGTGTGGGGGAGGGAAGGTACTGAATGAGACACGCTTTAAGTTTGTTGTGGTGAGGGGCACCGGGAAGCAGGTCTTGAATGATCTTGCTTGGTATCGGCCCTGCAGTGAGTCGGATGCCATGGGTTGGCACCATGACGCGCTGACCAAGAATGGCATTTCGACCTAGTATGGCTTGGTGGCCATGAGCGCTTGTGGGTTCACTGGTGGACGAGCCTAAGCGATTTACAAAACCCCCCTTAAGGACTTGCCAACGCCCAACAAAGGATTCAATCTCAAAGCCTATACCTAGACGGTCGAACAAGTACTGACGGAGACCCACAACCGACCGAGGTTCCATCGCAAGAAGAGAGGAATGGCGGGGATAGGTTGCCGGGGGATCTTCACTTCGCCCGGATCTTCCTGAGGGGAGATTGGCAAGATGGCTCACAAGTCGGGGAACGGCAGACTGCCAAGGGTCTTGAATGGAGAGGCCCGGGTGAGAGCGCTTGCGAATAAGGTAAAAGAGCCTTAGGAGTCGGTGATGAAAGAGATCGAGAAAGTCGCGTGTGGCAAAGTCTTGATTCGCATTTCGTGCGATAAGCTCTTCGGTGAAGGCCAGTGGTAAGGGGCCAGTGTTACCGGCAAGGCTCAGGACGGCTGTTAAAAGCTTAAACGCTTCTCCAGTTTCAGGCGATGAGCTTACCGCCGAGACGTCGCTTGGTACAAAACCCAGACTCGATTGACCAGAGAGACGAACCGTCTGCCTGCCCTTCGTCTCTTGGGCAGGCTGTGAATCACGTGAATCAAGGGGCGAAAAGCCCATTTGACTCGCCTCTTGGTCAAGCAGGGCAATGGCCTTAAGCAAATCAAAGGACTGCGGCGCTGAAAGCAGCTTGTCGACGCGCACGGACACTAGAGCAGCTCCTGGTAGCCCGTTGCGGCTGGCCAACGTTTCAGGCAGTCATCCCCTTGCCAGAGGCTCGTCTGCGTGAAGTTATTCACTGTGGTGTACAGAGAGAAGAACCTTGATAGTACTGCTGAGAAGACCATTGCTGAGCCGGCAGAAAATGATTTCGGATCCACTCGAAAATCAATCTCGGTTCCAGGTAGCATGCTCGCCCAAGGCTGCTGCCCAAGTCGTTGAAACCCGCGTCTCGCTTGAACATCAACAATCCCTGCAATCTGCTCCGAGTCTCTTCTTTGATCCCCCGCAAAAAGCTGTAGTAGGGCTTGAAGCTGGCTAAGCGCACTCGGCCCAAGTAAATTGCCGTGGTGCAGCCGTACAAGTCTGGTTAGGCGCCAAGCCGCATCACCTCCCAGAGGCGGTGACTTCTGCGTGGAGGGTGTAAGTAAAAGTGTTCCCTTAATGCCAAGATTGGTCGTCTCCATATGACACTGGGTCTGGGCCGGAACCTGCTCGGCAAGGCCTCTGTTGCAACAAAGGGCCTGGGCGTAAATTGTTGTGTTTGGGGGGCGTACAGGAGACTGGGAGCGGTCGACAAAGCTAATGAAAAGGTCAGTCCCCGTGATGTCCTTACGAAGGCTTTGGTCACGACGAACCATCCATAGCGTCTGATTGGAGTCGCCTCGGAAGTCTCCCATCGCGCCAAAGGGCGAGAGTAAGTTTGGGCGGTCGGCGCCAGGTTGACTGAGCGAGACTTCAACAAGGCTATGGATCTCGGTGCTCGACTCCTGATCATGATCTCCCACTACAAGCCATTCGTGACGCTCATCTGTTACAAGTATGGGCTCGGTGGTACGCTGAAAGAGGTTCACAACTGGAACACAACCGAGCTGAAAGTTATCTTCGCTAAGCTTGGCTATGCGGGCCGACGAGGGACCAAGATGAAAGCGAATGAACAGAGTCTTGCCTTTCACGCCTAGGGTCTCAATGTTCTGCAAGGTAATGAAATGAAACTTGTGCGGGAAGGCGAAGTACTCCTGCAAAAGACTATAGGCGGGATGTGCAGAGGGCGGGCATGGAAGGATTCCCTCGTTATCACCCAAGCCAGTAAGAGTGGGGGGCGATGGAAGAGCTCTAAGCTGAGCAAGCTCGGTACCCACGGAGACCTTGGTAGTGTCGGCAAGCAGCAGTTCCAAAAGTGGTGTCAAGGAGCTCCAGTCGCCATGCAGATAGAAGCGAAGCTGGGAGAGGTCAAGGTCTTCAAGGTTGGCCTGGCCGAGGGTTTGCAGGCAAAGAGTGACTGCCCCGTCGTCCTCACGCTTAAGCGCCCCTACCGTCATTGGCAAGAGCCTGGTCTCCCATCCTGTTCGAAAACGAATGAGAACACCCTCTTGGGAACGAGCGGCCAGCATGGTCTGGGCAGGTATGCTCAGCCCGGTCGTTGCCCCAGGTAAGCGCTCTTGCCATTCGAATCTTGCAATACTCATGGAAGGTGTCGGTTGCAGCAATGCTGGGCAGAGGTGATCGATGACCGACTGAGCAATTCGAGGGAACTCTCGATCAAGATCGAGCTGAAGTCTCGCCGTTAGGAAGGCAAACGCCTCAATAAGTCGTTCGGTATGGGGGTCTTGTGATTGCTCCGGGCCAAGGTCAAGCGCTCCCGCAATTTTTGGATGCCGCTGAGCGAACTCGGCACCGAGCTCCCGAAGTGCCGTTAGCTCGGCGAGATAGTAAGACTGAAGGGTCGTGGCCTCAGGCGTCATCAGCCTCGACCCCAAGGTTAAAAATTAGTCGTTCGCGAATAATGCCTAAGCGAAGCTCTGCCGCAAGGCTAAATCGACAAATGTCTCGACCTTGTCGATAGGCTGCAAGTTGAACAGTTGGTTTTGAGAGCCGTGGTTCGAAGGCTTCAATTGCGCGCACAATCACGCGGGCACAAAGATCTCGGTCCTCCGCACGCTCGGCCGATAAGCCGGAGAGGTCTGGAAGCCCCCAGTCTAGCACCGTTAGCCTAGGTGTCTTGATGAAGGTCTCAATATCCAACCTAGATCGGCTCAGGGTGATGGCCTGAAGCTCTCTGTAGATAGAGGCTTCAGTGTCTGAGAGACGAGATTCGGCCGACTGGCTTCCAAGGGCAGAGAACCCCCTTAGATTGAGCCGGTCAAATAATGGTGCATTCCCCCCTTGGGAGAGTTGAGCCATAGCGAGCCCCCTTGCCTAAAAGCATTCGAGTTACTTGTGGGGGCCTGCTTTAACTTACAGGACCATTCGTTGCCAGATCCCAATTAAAGGCAGTACCACCAAGTACAGCCGCATCGAGTCCCTGTTGGGAGTAGGTCATTTCGATCGAGGTGAAACTGATCATGAACTCATCAATGGGTAGCCCGCCTTCACCACTCCCAATTGTTTTAATAGATGAAATCATGGCGTTCTTCATGACCCAATCCATTAGGGCAGAGTAATCGCTTGCGCCGGTTCGTCCTACTCGCAAACGAACCTCAGCAAAGGAAATGCCTGCCGTACAGGCCTGCCAGAGCTTGCAGGTTGAGAGGTCGGACATCTTTCGAATCATCATGTCAGAGACCTGGACACGCCCGGCTGTTCGCTCAGAATTCGCCATATCAACCTGCATAGGAAGCTGCGCGCCAATATGCCAAGACTCGCAGATGATGCCCTTCGCGAGATCAGCGAAACTTAACTGGTTATTTCCGGGAACATCCGGAATGGTAAGGACATAAAGATCACCACTGGTATTGACGGTCTTTGTATTCATGGGTTCGTCTTTCAGATCACAAGTAATGGTTGCGGTTGTTCCTACCTAAGTGCGCGAATGATCGGTGCTTAAGCAGCCGGGGCCGGAAGTTCGGCCACCATTCGAATCGAGGCCTTGAGTTCTTCCATTTGAAAATGGGGCCGAACAAAAATGACAGCCTGGTAGGCGCCCGGCTTTCCTGCTATCTCGGAAACATCAATACGCGCATTGGCCAAGGGCAGCTTTGCCTTTGTTGTCTGTGAAGCTGCAGGGTCGAGGCAGACATAAGCCGATATCCAGTTGTTCAAATAAGTCTGAATGGAGTCCTTGGTCTGGAAGCTTCCAACCTTGTCACGAATAATGACCTTGACATAGTGCGAGAAGCGGGAGGCCGCCAGCATGTAGGGCAGCCTTGCTGACAATTGCGCGTTTGCATTGGCAGCGTCCTTGTCGTAGACCTTTGGCTTGTTAACCGTCTGCCCACCGAAGAATGTGGCCATGTTGTTGCCCTTAGCATTCACAATGGCGATAAAACCAAGGTCGTTTAATTCCTTCTCACGCCGATCGGTGATTGTGACCTCAGTTGGGCACTTCAGAACAACATCGCCTTCATCCGTCTGGAAGGTGTGCGCGGTCATACCTTCAACCTTACCTCCCCCTTCAACGCCGCGAATGGCAGTTGTCCATCCGTACTTCGCAAAGGCCTCTGTGATACGAAGACCAAGCAGGTAGGCTGAGTTGGTCCACAAGTATTTGTTGTGGTCCTTACCGTCTACGTCTTCCTCAAAAGAAAACTTTTCGACCGGGCGCGTGGCCGCTCCGTAAGGAAGCCTCGAGGCGTACCTAGGAAGCACAAGGGCAACATAGCGTGCATCTTCGGACTCCCTAAAACTGTTCCATGCCACCAGCTCCGCACTTTCAAAGATCTTGGAGAAGTCACGGGGCGTTCCGATATCGGTGAATGACTTCATATCGAAGAGCGCGGGAGAGGGCGCAGCAATAAAGGGGGCATGTGCCGCCGCAGCGACCTTTGAGATTCGCTCTAGCAGCGCGACATCTTGTGGATGCCTGCCAAAGTAGTAGTCACCCAGGAGCATGGAAAAAGGATTTCCGCCGAAGGTGCCGTACTCCTCTTCGTAGACTTTTTTGAACAGCACGCTCATGTCATAGTCGACTGCTGATTCCAAGTCGGTCAGAAGTTCTTTCTTCGACGCAACCATCAGTCGGATCTTCAGTCGGCCTGAGGTCTCTGACCCGAAGACGAGATCCTTAAGGCCTTGCCAGGATGCCTCAAGCGCCTGGAAGTCGGGGTGATGCATGATGGCATTAAGCTGATCGGTAAGAATCTGATCGATCTGCGCCACGCGCTCATTAATGGTTGCAACCAGGCCCTTGTCTGGGCTGAAGGTCATTCCCTCATCCAGCAGTTCCGTGGCCAATGTCCCTAGCATGACTTTGGCATAGCCAACCTGCGAGGGCTCGTTTGCCATACCACCTTCCGAAATAATTCGGTCTAAGAGCTCAAGGTTCTCGGTTTGAGTGTCCTGATTGTCTGCCATGTTGATCACCAAATAGTCAAATTAAAGGTTGGGGGTGTGCGCTGCCGCTACTCGGCCGGCTTTTCCGCTGGGGGTGCAAGCTTCTTAAGCTCGTCGTGGTCAATGGCAACCACAGCAAGTAACTGGTTGAGTTCGTCGTTGCCATCAAGCTTGGAGAGCAGGTCACGAAGCTGTGTTCTCGCCTCAAGAAGTTTGGCAAGCCTAGGAACCTGTTGAACAATAGCCTCGGGGTGAAAATCAGAGAACTCCTTAAAGTTCAGCTCAACTTTGATTTCGCCCTCACCTTTTAATCGATCCTCAACAGAGAGGTCGAGTCGAGGACTGATCTTTTCCATAATCTGGTTGAAATTGTCACGGTCAATCTCAACAAAGCGACGGTCTTTAAGTTTTGATGGTGTTCCGTCGGGATGGCCTGCAAGGTCCGCGAGCACACCCATCACGAAAGGCAATTCCTTTTTCTCCACGGCGTCGCCAATCTCCACGTCGTACGTAATTTGCACGCGTGGTGGTCGGTTTCGTCCAACCCATTTTTGTAGACTTTCAGCCATTTCCTGCTCCTATAAGAAGACCCTGCCTGATTTTATATCATACTTTAGTATCAAAACAACTATTTCCGTCTATCGAAGCTTCTGAATCACGCGCTCTGCAAGCTCTGCAACCATTTTGCTGCGGGCCTGAATGGTTGCCAAACGCTCTTGCTCCAGCACAGACATGGACTTGATTTCCTCTAATAGCCTTTGCTTCGATCCCTCAATGGAGCTCTGAACCATCCTGAGCTCGGCCTGCAGCGCTGCTCGGCGATCAACCTTGGCGGAGATATCGTTGAGAAGCTCCGCGATCGACTCCCAAGGGCTGTCTCCGCTTTCAGCAGGCGTTTCCGAGAGTTGTAAGAAAAGACCGCGAAGCTCGTCTGCAAGCTCAGAGAGGCCCTGAGCCGTTGCACTCGAATCGTCATCGTCTTGGTTTAAGGCCGCGAGAGACTCATCAACAATCTGATTCATTGACCGACCACGTGGACTAGGGCTAGGCGAGGGAGCCTGAGACCTGTCTTTTCGCTCAAGGGAGGGTTCTTTGAGGTCACTTTGTTTCTGGCGCGCATATTCTGCGTAGACTCGAAGATCGGGGCGTCGTATCGAGCGCGCACTCGAGCCCTGCGTAGAGTCGGATGCTGCCGCTTTGGCGCCTGTGAATCCAATGGGTGGAGTGGTGTCAGACATGTCGAGTTTGATCAAAGGCGATGGCGTGAAAACACATACTAAAGTATTATTTTGCGATGAGCAACGTCCCTTGGTTTCTCTCATCATGGTCGGTTGCGGGGCTTGTGTTTGTAATGGCATTGAGCCTTGCCGTCTCGATCATCACCCTTGCTCGGCGGTCGAGATTAATGAGGCGGCTGAGGGGCGAGAATCTGGAGCTCGCGAAGCAGGTTCAAGAGCTCCACGCCAGCATTGATGAACAGACGCGTCGCCGTCTCGCCCAAGCTCAGCTACTTCTATCCTTTGGTCACGACCTCAAGCAGCCCTTACAAGCCATCGCTGCTCATCGTGCGGTTCTAGCTGAGCTCATTGCAAGCCGCAAAGCGCCTGCCTCCGATCAACAGGGTGTTCACGACAGGCTGAGTGGAATCCATGCCTGCCTGCAGATTGCGAATGAGCTTGTTGAGAGCGCCTTGGATACTGAGCGTCTTGCTGATACATGCATTAGCCCCCGTCATGAGCTGATTACCATCGAGAGCTTTTGCCGTGACTTTGTTGAGCAACTGCGGCCTCTGGCGACGAGTTTCCATAGCGAAGTTGAGCTTTATTGCTGGCAGCCTGAGAACGTCTGTGTGAGCTCCGACCCCAGGCTGCTCGGGCGGATTCTTCGCAACTTACTAATTAACGCGCTTCGACATGCGGATGGGCGTCGCATTCGGATCACGATTCGATTAAGGGAAAGCCTTTGTCGTGTAGCTGTTCTTGACAACGGCATCGGAATGAGCGCTGAAACGCGTGGTCGACTGCGGTGGGCGTTTCGATCATCGATACCTTTATATGTTTTGCCGAATGAGAAGGGGTCTGGGCTGGGCCTCTTAATCTCTCGTCAGCTCGCCTCAAGCATCGGCGCGCGCCTCGGGGTAAGCAGTCATCTCGCGCATGGCTCAGGTTTCTTCCTCGACCTGCCAGTTCGTCAGTTCAGTCAAGAGGAACCCGTGCAGGTCTTAGCGGGTCAGGGCCTATCTTTTGCGAGTCCTCATGCGCTCGAGGAGCGAGTAATTGTCTGGGTTCAGCATGACGAGGTGGCTCTCGATGCCAAGGCCGGTGCGACCTTTGAGGCGTTTCGTCTTTCGTTAAAAGCAGAGGGCTACCGTATCCTCGATTCAAAAGACGGGTCGCTTCGGATTGCACAGCTCGAGGGTTTAAAGGATCCCCCCGCCTTCGCCGTTTATGTAGACTTCGGGAATAGAGCTACAGAGCTCGCCATAAGTCGCCTTAGGGAAGAATTTAATGCGGACATTCCGTTAATGGGTCTGACATTGGGCGATGAGCTAAGCCAAGCATGGTCTCAGGACGGCTCAGTCCTTGAGATGTCCTCACCCTATTCTCTTAAGAAACTTACGACGGCCGCTCTGCGACTGCAGAGCATGCCCCTCACCCCGACGCCAATCCCAATTGCTGAGCCATCAAAATAGCCTGTGTTCGGCTTGCCACTCCAAGCGCTTTGAACACACCGCTTACATGCGTTTTTGCTGTGATCTCTGTAATTTCAAGCTCTTGGGCAATATCTCGATTACTTGCGCCGCTGCATATCATCAAAAGCACCTGGAGTTGACGGCCTGTCAGCTTAAGTCGCTGTATAGAGGAGCTGTCTCGAAACCCATAAGCCGATAACCAAGTACCCGGCTTCAGACTGTTTTGAAGTGATTGTTGAATGACGTCCAAGAGCACCTCAACGGGTGCAGCCTTACTCACGAAAGCGTTGGCACCTGAACCAAGACAGGCGCCAACCCGAAGATCCTCATCATTACCCGAGAGGGTAATGATTGAAATATTCTCAGATAACTCTCGAAAGTTTTGGATTGCCGATAGCCCACTTAGACCGGGAAGGGAGAGGTCAAGCAAGATATGAAGACTCGTTGGCTCAGGCCATGCCAGTATCTTCCGAGCAAGAATCAATCCCTCCTCGGCCGTTGACGAGACAGCGAGGTTTAACCCAGGAAATCGAGTCTGAATGGCAGCAGCCAGTCCGTGACGAATTAAAGGATGATCATCAACCAGAATAACGGCCTGTGAGGACCCGCTGAGCCGATTCGATGAAGCCCGAGGCGCTTGCTTGGTAACTGCTTTGCCCATTGGATCGCTAAAGGTGCAGGGTGATAAAAAAGCCGGCAACACTACCTAAAGAGACCAGACCGGTGGCAACGAAAACCGAGCTGGGGCAAGAGTCGCGCACAGGCCAGGCAAGTTCAATGGCTTCAAGATCCTCAAGAACGGACAAGGCACCAAGGGCCTCGACTTTCCAATGCGAGCGATGGACTTCAACTTGTTCTGTGTGACTGCGGTTCATAAGACCTTTAGTCTATCCGATGAACCTGATTCCTCGCATTAGCCTCGGAGGTTAACCGAGCAATCACATAATAGCTGGGGCTGCCATCGGGGCCGATAAGAAGTTGCACGGTCACTTTCATTTCTCTGCCGGCCTGGTCCACAAGCAGGTGGGTGACATGATGTTCTTGGGCGACTTTTTCCTCGAGTGCAAGTACATCGCTCACCCGATTGGTGAAGCTCCTTAAACGGTCCCAAATTAATCCAGATGCAAAGTAGGAGTCGTAGTGACTGAATATGCTCTCCCAGCCTTTTGAGATCGTCAGAATAGAGAACTTTGAGTTCAAGAGGCAAGAGCCGGATCCAGGGGAATCGACACGGCTTGTTATAAGCCAATGACCAAGTTGAGTGGTATCGAGGTTTTCTCGATGTAATAGCAACATCTGGCTCAGGTCACTAACACCTGGCGTTTGAATAGGCTCAAGGCGGAATAGTCCAACCGATAGGTTCGGGTGGAGGAAAAGTGCCATGGTTCGGCTGGCCCCGATCGGAACAATTGAGAGAAAAATGGCGTCCAGCGGCTGACGAGTGAGTCTTGCATCGCTTAAGAGAGTTCGGGCCAGGCCGTTTGCATAGACGAGCTCTTGATCGGCGCGACTGACTAGGAGGATTGGTGTGGGCAGATGAAATAGAGCCTGGGCAGTCATTTGATAAGGCGCGATGATCTGATTGCTTTCTGCGACCAAGGCCTCATCAATGTGTTTGTTCAGAAAGCATAGGTGTTGCTTCTCAAGGCGAAGAAGTAAGTATGTAAGTAACAGTTTTGCAAGCAGCCAGCTGATGAAGAGGAAAGGCAGCCAAGGCTCAATGAGACTTGGCGCACCGAGGAGGCTTTTAAGTTGCGCGTAGTCTTGGGCCGGAAGGCCTGTAATCCAGTGATCAAGACGGATGGTTGAAATGTGTAAGCCAGAGAGTAGTAAAAAGTATGCAAAGGCAGTCATGCCAAGTACGACTCGTAATTGACCTGTCCTGGCTGGCATGGCACTGGCGGTGCTTTTGGGTGGGCTGTTAATAAGTTCAAAGGCCAACACCATAGTAGCCACCGTAAGGGCCAGCAGCCCAACAGCAGCAGCTAGGGCTGCGTGGCCTTGGTGAATAAGGAGCAGTTGCAGCATCACCAGGCCGAGCCAGGCAGCTAGCGAGAGAATCAGCCCTAGGCGAAGGCCGGGTCCCACGACCTTGCTAACTCCTAGGCTTAGAATCATGAAAGCTAGAAACTCGAAAGACAGTAGGGCTGTAGTCGATGGAATAGGAAGACCTATCGCTACGCTTGTATCCAATTGGATGGCCAGGTAAGCGGGGATGATCAGGCCAAGCAGGGTCCACAGGGTTAACACGCCAAGCGATCTCACCACTGTTTTGCGCAGTGGTCCATCCAAATAAGGCCTTAGTTCAAAGTAGGCCCCCGCGCACTGAAATATAAAGATACAAATAAAAAAACCAAGAACGAGAATCATGGCCTCAACCCTTGGCTTTGAGTGACAGCTTCGAGTTTGAGGATTGTGACGGCCGGGTTTCCCGCGGAAATGGCTAGGCCTAAGATGGGTCGGGCGGATGGGTATGGAATGACCGGTTTGTCGAGCCAGAAGAAAATACTTGGCTGTCCCCAGGCTGACCATCGACCAATGCAATGTCCGTTAATCTCGGTGCTCAGGCAGCCACCTATTTCCGGGGTGACTGGGAGTTGAAATCCCTTAGGGCTTCCCAAACCAGAAATCCAGCGAATAGTCTCTCCGACCGGGCCCGCGAGCTGCTTAATAATCGCTAAGCTCTCTTCGGGGGTTTGCGAGTCAGGCAGTAGTGAATGACCGGGCTGCTTGAAGCAAAGCCAGATCCATCGTCGACAAGGCGAGGACCTGACTTCAAGCTCGTAGGGCAGCGAGGAAATGAGAGGCTGCCAGAGCCTCGAACACCTTAGTTCAGTCGAGTTCTCCGTTTGACAGGAGATTCCTCGAGCAAGGAGCATCTTTCTAATAGTTTGAAGACTGAACTCGGCTACTCCTTGAGGCCGATCAGGGTGGGTCGCCGCGATGCCAAGGTAATAGAGGCGCTCGAAGAAGTCGAGATCGTTAGCTAAAGCGTGCGCCGCGGCTTGGGTAGTGGTCGGCATTGAGCTGCGTCAGTTGTTCAGAGATCTCGGCCTGCGAGGATTTAAGATTTCGAAGAAGGCGATCAAGCGACGCCATCGCCAAATGAGCCTCGGTTACGTCGTCCACTGCCTCAAGTGACGGATGCGTAAGCGCAAGATTCAAGGTGGAGCGCTGCAGCCGCTCGAGTGCAGTCTCAGCCTCGTAGATGCAGCGTTGAGATGTATCCAGGGATGCTTGCATGGAGCTTAGAGCGCCTGCCGTCTGCCGAGCTGATCGTGCAGATACTCTAGGTTTATCGCGAACCACTCTGCCGTTCTCAGGCGTGTCGGCGTCGCGTTGTTCGGTGGGTGGCGCGGTACATCCAAAGCGCCAGTCCCTTTGTTTCCCCACCGTCGTCGGGCTGTTCTGTTCAGGCTCACTCGAAGCTCGGCTGAGGTTATTACCGAACGACGCAACCGGCTCTTCTTCTCGTGGATTCCAGAAAGACCGAGACTGTGCCGGGTGAACAGGGCCCTCTTCGGCTTGGTCTCCCTTTCGACCCCAAAGGGCCATGAGGCCGAGAAAAACGGCGAAGATGACCGCCGCGAGGCCAGCCATAAGGCTAAGGTAGTAAGCCGGTAGACCCTGCTTCGCAAACTCACGAACCTCAGGGTCGAGAAGGCCCTCGCGAACGCCCCACTTACCCGCAAGACGCGCTTGCTCCCAAAGCCATTGATAGATCTGAAACTGACCTGGGGTCATCTGTCCAAGGTCGGCGGCCAGTCGTGGAGGAAGAAGGTGAACCTGAGCGTAGGCCGCGTAAAGGGTTGCTAGTAGCAACAGCCCCCCACAGAAAAGAAAGAAACGGACTAACCGCTCGAACGGTCGTTTTTGCACGATCATCGCCAGAATTTAAACCAAAGTCATACTTTAGTCTATATTCTGGCTCAGAGTAGCTCTTCCTCTGGAAAATAGACTTCATCGCCCCAGACAGCCTGTGTCACGTCTCCATTTCGGGTGGTCAGGATGACGATGTGGTTTGCCTCGGGCTGAGGCGGACTGGGCTGTTGGGCTCGTCGCACCTTCTTAATCTGCCTTACTGGTTCAAGGATCTCGCCGGCATCCCAAGGCTCATTAACGATGACAGCGAGCCCCATGATGTAACCCAACCTGGGTCCTTCTGCCCCATCGCTTTCAGAGGCTGGCCACTGGGCCTGGAAGTTTTTGTTCGAGACAATACGTAAGACGAGGCTCTTTGAAAGCTGAAAGACTTTTCCTTGCCGCACCAAATTGAGCTTCATGCTGGGTTTTTAGTGCTCTTTATCAAGCAGAGTGTGGCTAACGAAGAACGGACCAGGCTGAGCTTCCTGCGTATTTTTTTATAGCCTCTTCATCAAAATCAAAGCCAAGGCCTGGTGCTTGACGTAATTGCACATAGCCGTCTTTAAAGGCAAGCTGGTTTGTAATGAGTCGACGGAAGTTGAGCACCTGGTCGTCAAGGAAGAACTCAACAAAGCGGGCATTGGGTGTCGCGGCAACTAGGGGTGCGTGAAGGTCGTGGAACCAGTGCGGACTTACGGTGATACCGCGGCTGTCGGCATGTGCGGCAATCTTTCGCCATTCAGAAACACCACCACAGACGGCCGCATCGGCCTGCAGAATTTCTGCACCACCAGCGTCAATAAGTTCGCGAAAGCGCCAGCGCCCAACCTCCACTTCGCCTGTTGCTACTGTTATGGTGGTGCGTTCGGCCAGGCGGGCGTGCAGGTCGATAGCGTCGGGCGAAAAGGGCTCTTCAATCCAGTAGGGGTTGTAGGGCTCAAACCGACGCATGTATTCAAGGGCGGTGGGGAGAT
>Ga0181601_10000540_pt1 | contig 30700 bp, 26 predicted proteins | sample 041ome_8_FD_133020 | JGI IMG/M metagenome (GOLD analysis project Ga0181601, IMG submission 133020) | Coastal salt marsh microbial communities from the Groves Creek Marsh, Skidaway Island, Georgia - 041407BS metaG (megahit assembly) | ecosystem: Environmental > Aquatic > Marine > Intertidal zone... | reverse complement strand
TAGGGTGCATGGCAGCCTGCAAACCAGTCTTCGCCTGCGCGACGACCTTCCTGCCGTGACACTGATTGCACGCGACTTTCACGGCATGCGGCCCGATGCGGTGCTCCCTGTTATACAGCCAACTACCCCGCCACCTTCAATAGGGCCTACCGCTATGGGTGCATGGGTCTCCGAGGCCATGACGCGGCTTTACGGCTGGCAGGTCGGTACCGTCTTTGAGCTCCCCCTTTCGAATGCGGAGGGCAGGCCCATCATTCAACAGGGCTATGTTATTGGACTCATTCGTGACTACGGTCGTCAGCATGGCACGGTGATTGTTGATCGGGATGATTACCGACGGCTCACCGGAGACGTAAGCCTCACGGGTGTGTCCATCTGGCTGACGCCCGAGGCGAAGGCTTCTGCCGTGGTGGATGTCATGGTTCAGCAGCCCGGCCTCTGGCCGCAGCTTCGGTACGCATCCACCCAAGATCTACGCAAGCTTTCGTTACAGATCTTTGATCGCAGTTTTGCGCTTACCTACGCCTTGGAGCTTGCAGCACTTATTGTTGCGCTGGTCGCTGTTATTTCAGGCTGTGCGGCACAGATGCTTTTGCGTCGACAGGAGTTCGCGCTTTTGCAACAGGTTGGCCAGTCCTCCGGTCAGCGTCTTGCGATGGTGGCCTGGGAATCGCTCGGCCTGATTGGGTCGGTGGCCCTCTGGGGACTTCTATTAGGTTTAGGTATTGGACTTGTTCTTATTCATGTGGTGAACCCTCAGTCTTTTCAGTGGACTATGGAGCTCAGCATCCCCTTATCGGAGCTTGCTGTTTTCATGGTTTTGGTTGTTCTTCTTGCAGTCAGCGCCTCTGTGTTCACAGCCCATCGTTCACTTCAGAGGGGCGGGCGCGCCTTGCATCTTGAGTTAAGGCAGGACTGGTGAGTCGACGCCGCCTCCTCCTTGCTGCGTTGGCATCGGGGCTCTCGAGCTCACCTTGGGTCCTTGCTCAGTCCAATAGCACGGGCCCATCCCCTTTGGAGACTCGACGTGACTACGCACGAGTGGTTCCTCGTACCCTCACGTTTCCTGCCGACTATGGCGCGCATCCCGACTTTCGCACGGAGTGGTGGTATCTCACCGCCTGGATGCGTCACCCCAGTGATCAAGGCACGACCTTTGGTCCGAATGCCTTTGGTCTGCAGCTCACCTTCTTCCGTCGCCGAACCGGTATTGGTGAGGCAAACCCAAGCCGGTTTGCGCCACGTCAGCTTCTTTTGGCCCATGCGGCTGTCTCTTTGCCATCGAGCGGTCTTCACCGCCACGATGAGCGAGCGGGCAGGGCAGGGGTTGCAGGTGTGCATTATTCGGAAGTTACGACCGATCTCAGCCTGAACGGCTGGACCTTTCGCAGGCTCGCCACAGGCCAGTACCTGGCCGAGCTCACACTGGGTGAGCTAACTCGGCTTCGTCTCACCCTGGAGCCTACCCGTCCTCCAACCCTGCGCGGGACCGACGGCTTTTCACAGAAGGGGCCCCACCGAGACTACGCAAGCTACTACTACAGCCACACGCATATGCGGGTGCAGCTGGAAGCCCAGACCCAAGACCAGACCTTAGCCCTGCCAAGGGTTAGTGAGGGTCTTGGCTGGTTCGACCACGAATGGTCCAGCAGCATTCTTCCCCCGGGAGCTGTCGGCTGGGACTGGATTGGTATTCACCTGCTTGATGGGGGAAGCCTGATGGCCTTTCAGCTTCGCAGCAAGATGGGTGAGCCGGTCTGGACGGAGTTTGATGAGCGCGACCGTGATGGGCGTCGAAAGGCCTCTGGCAAAGGGGCTCCGGTTCGTTGGGAGCCCGTGGGCCAGTGGCGTTCACCCAACTCGCTTGCGGTCTATCCAGGCGCCTGGATTTTGCATACGGCTGAGCGTCGCCTTGAGATTCAGCCCTTAATGCCGAATCAAGAATTTGATGGCCGGTTTTCAACAGGCATTGTCTACTGGGAGGGGGCTGTTGAGTTATACGATGGGCCCAGACTCATTGGGCGTGGCTACCTTGAGATGACGGGGTATGCACAGGCCATGCAGCTATAAAAATTTTAGTCTGTACGCTTTCTGCCGATTTCCTTTGACAAATTGCAGGACAATGGCGTGTCTGACCACAAAGGAGTTTTGAAGTGAAGAAGATGATTATTGTCGTAGTGGTGCTAGTTCTTATTGCGGGTGGCGCAGGAGGCTTTGCATTCATGCAATATTCATCGGCAAGCCAGGCCCAGGCTGAGCTTGAGAAGCTTCAAGAGATCCAGCAAAAATTCGATGCCTTGGTGAAAGAGTCGGAAAGTCAGCAGGCTTCTATTGCCTCTCTTATCGAGAAGGCTCAGCAGTTTGATGCTGTGAAAGAGGCCTTATCCAACGGCGTGCTGCTGCAAGACCTTGAAACTATTCTGAGGGCCCAGCAGGCTCAAACCCCAGAGCGCATCCTCTCGCTTGGTGCCCTACGGCTCATTGTGAAGGGCAAGGCCGATCCTTCAACCGTCGAGGCCTACGATCGTGCACTTCAAATGGTGGATATCGACAACAAGCTGGCGTCCATCTGCGCAGCGCAGGCCGGTATGGTGGCGGCGGGTAAAAAGGTGGAAATGTTAAGCGAATGCCGCAAACGACAGGATGCCATGGCCGCAGGTGTACCAGGCGCCACGCCTGCTCAGGCAGGAGCAGCAGCGCCACCCCCAGCACCTGCTGCTAGGCCTGCAGGAACTCCTTAATCACTCTGCAGCTTGCCTCGTCATAAGGCACAGGGTGCAACGCAGTTGGAAACTGCTGCAGGCGAATTTGGCGCTCGCCAAGCTGTGAAAGGGCATTGTCATCCACCATCTCACTCTGGCCCGCCTTCATCACCAAGATGGGTTCCGAGACCGCCCGAAAGCTCGCTGAGAAATCAACACCACTTAGGGTGGCCTCGTAGGGGAGGTCGAGATGTCCGGGCTTTTGAACCGCCCGAATAAGTCGGGGGTCCACCTGCAGCTCTTTGGCAAGATCGTGTGGGTTTGAGAAAAGACCGGCCGTTTTGGTGGCGCCGTGAAGGCCTGTCATAAGACCGAGAATGCCAGTCCAGGGAAGCAGGCTGCCAATATCGTTAAGAATGATTCGCCTCAGAAACTCGGGGCGCATCCCAGCAAAGGCAAGGGCCACCAGCCCGCCCATACTCGTGCCAAGCATGGTGATGCCAGGCCCTAACTCTGATCGATCTCCAGCACCCGCTCCAAGGCGTTCGCCTGCACCGCTTACCAATCCTTGGGCAAACGAATAGATAAGACCAAGATCTTTTAGGTAGAGGCTCATGCGATAGCGCGAGGAGTCCTCAAGCCAGTCGCTCTGCCCGCGGCCAACCCAGTCGAAGGTGAGCACACGGTGCTCGCTGCAAATGTTGTGAATCAGCCCGTCGAAACTCTCCTGGGTTTCAAGCAGTCCAGGCAAGGCGATGACCAGTGACTGTGCCCCAACGTTGCCATGAAGCGTAGCGGCAATACGTCGGGGTTTCCTCTCGTCGGGGACCAGTAGCCGAAAGCGTGTGGTGTTCATGGCCTAGTTGTGCTTAAAGGCCTGGGGTCGTTCCTCTTCAGAGAAGGTCACAACATGGTCCGCCTCGAGCCGAATACCGATGGGCTCGTTTAATGGGTGATCGTGGTGACTTGGAACAAGCGACAAGATTCGCTCGCCGTTCGGTAGCTCCAGCGTGTAAAGGAAGTCGGCCCCACGGAAGTTTTTTTGTACCACCTTTGCCTTTAAGCTACTGTCGTCGTCGTGGACCACATCATCGGGACGAAGAAGCACGCGCACCAGTTTTTCTGGGTGCTCTTTGCCGCAGCAACAGGCCGCAAGTGGCAGGCTCCCTAGGGGGGTGGTCACTGAATGATCGTACTGTCGTCCCGAGATAAGAGCACCCTCACCAATAAATCGGGCAACGTCCACCGAGCATGGCTCGTGATACACCGAGTAAGGGCTGCCCCATTGCAGAATTCGACCCTCAAACATCACCCCTAACTGATCAGCCATGGTGAAGGCCTCAGTCTGATCGTGTGTGACCACAATCGCCGTGGTCTTCGAGGCCTTAAGAATCTCGCGTACCTCGCGAGCCAGACGTGCGCGCAACGAAGGGTCGAGACTTGAGAAGGGTTCGTCAAGGAGAATAATCTGCGGCTCGGGGGCAAGAGCCCTTGCCAAGGCGACCCGCTGAGCCTGACCACCCGAGAGTTCATGGGGCATACGGTCGTGAAGCGTTGAAAGCCCAACAAGGTCAAGCATGGCCCTGGCCCGGTCCACCTGACTGGCAGTAGCGTCTTTTGGGCGGCCCCGGGTGAGGCCAAACAGAATGTTTGCTTGCACGGTAAGGTGGGGAAAGAGGGCGTAGTCTTGAAAGACCATGCCCACGCCACGTTGTTCGGGTGGTAGGCATAAAGAGCCTTCGGTCACCACACGACCGTCAATAAGGATGCGACCAAGACTCGGCTCGACAAAGCCAGCGATAGCGCGTAACAAAGAGCTTTTTCCGCAGCCTGAGGGACCCACCAGGCAGGCAATATCTCCCTGTCCGACATCAATACTGAGGTTATCCACCGCCTTGGTGAGGCCCTGAGGCCCCTGATAATGAAGCGATAGGCAGTCAATTTGCAGTCGCGATGCCATAAACGTCTACTTCCCTTTTTCTTTCTGCAGCCTCTTTCCTACTGGGCTTACACCGATTAATTCTTGAAGCTGCTCTTGCGAGCTTATGGCATGCTTGGCTGTGCTTGCGCCTGCACTGCCACGCGGTCGCTTGAGCTCGTAACTGCCATCGGGTCGCATCTGCCAGGCCTGGGCCGAGGGCTGCAGGTGCACTCGGAAGCCCTCGCGAAGAACCCGTTGTTTGAGAGCTCGGTTTAGCACAGGCACTGCAATTTCAACGCGACGGAAAAAGTTGCGGTCCATCCAGTCGGCGCTTGAAAGATAGAGATCGTCCGCTCCGTTATTTCGGAAGTAAAAGATACGGCTATGTTCCAAGAAACGACCAATAACAGAACGCACGCGAATATTGTCTGAAAGCCCTTTAATGCCTGGCCGAAGCATGCAGACCCCGCGAACAATAAGGTCCACCTTAACACCGGCCTGACTGGCCTTGTAAAGCGCTTCAATGACTTCGGGCTCAACCAGGGAGTTCATCTTGGCAATAACAAGCGCCCGTCCGCCAGACTTGGCAATTGCAACCTCGCGACGAATGGCCTTAATAATCTGGCTGTGCAAAGTAAAAGGCGACTGCCACAGCTTTCGCAGGGGGCGCGCCTTGCCCAGCCCGGTAAGCTGATGGAAGACCTCATGGGCGTCTGCGCAGAGCATGGGGTCTGCTGTGAAGAGACCAAAGTCGGTGTAAAGACGGGCGGTTCGGGGATGGTAATTTCCCGTACCAAGATGCACATAACGTTTAAGTCCGGTCTTCTCGCGTCTAACAACAAGACACATCTTTGCATGGGTCTTATTCCCAACCACTCCAAAGACAACATGCGCACCAACATTCTCAAGCCGTGAGGCCCAGCTAATGTTGGTCTCTTCATCAAAACGCGCCATCAGTTCAACCACCGCAGTCACCTCTTTGCCACTGCGAGCAGCAGTAATCAGGGACTCCATAATTTCGGAGGTCTGACCCGTTCGATAGATGGTCATGCTAATGGCCACCACGGCGGGGTCACGCGCGGCCGCTGCAATGAAATCGGTTACGGTCGAAAAGGATTCGTAGGGGTGGTGCACCAGAAGATCGGACTTCGCAATGAGCTCAAAAGGTTCTTGGGCTGAGAAGCTGGATGGATAGACGGGGGTGTAAGCCGGAAACTTTAGCTCAGGCATGTCGATAAGGTCGGGGATGTTCATCATCCTCACCAGATTCACTGGGCCCTTCACCCGATAACAGTCTTTCTCTGTTAGCTGATGCTCGCTTAAGAGACGATGCACCACGTCTTCGGGCATGGTGTCAGAGACCTCAAGCCTGACAGCATCACCAAACTGCCTCTGGGACAACTCGCCGCGCAGTGCTTCTCTCAGGTCAGTGACTTCTTCATCGTCGACAAAGAGGTCACTGTTACGAGTTACCCGAAACTGGTAAATACCTGTAACAGTCATGCCCGGGAAGAGCTCACCCACACCGTTATGCACGATCGAGCCGAGCATCATGAAGCCAAAGCGGTGACCTGAAATGTCCTTGGGAACAGGCGTTACCCGCGAAAGAATGCGAGGGGCCTGAAGTACGGCAAGCTTGCTGCTGCGACCATACGAATCGTCACCTTCCAGGGTCACAATAAAGTTTAGGCTCTTGTTAAGAACGCGAGGGAAGGGGTGCGAGGGTTCAAGCCCAATGGGGGTGAGCACCGGAAGCACCTCCTCCATAAAGTACTTGTGCGCCCATTCCCGCTGCTGTGCGCTGAAGTCGGCCAGAAAGTGCAGCACAACATCCCTTTCTGCAAGCTGTGGAAGGATGCTGTTATTCAGAACCTCGTACTGCTGAGCCACAAGCTGTTGAGCGCGTGCGGCAATCTTGTTGAAGCTCGCTTCGGCCGTAGACCCGTCAGCCTCGGCTGCGGTGGGCTGCTGCTTTAGCTTGGCTTTAAGTCCTGAAACGCGAATTTCAAAAAGTTCATCCAGGTTACTCGAGACAATACAGACATAACGAAGCCTCTCGAACAAAGGAACTGCGGGATCCATGGCAAGCGATAAGACACGCTCATTGAAGGCAAGCAGACTGAGCTCGCGGTTAATGAAATGGCCTTCCCCAGCAGTGGCGGCGGTTAGAAAGCGGGACTGGGTTTTGGACTGCTGGAACGAGATCATGATGGTCACAGTTTAGCCTTGCTTATAATCCAGCGCATGACCAGTGATCCCAGCGAAACGAAAGGGTCTTCAAGGCCGGCCCGCGACGATACCCCCGCTGGGTCAGATGCTGATCCCCAGCTTGTAGCCGCCGTCGACCTTGGTTCGAACTCCTTTCATTTGCTCGTAGGGCGGGTTCAGCCCACACGCTCTGGGCACCAGGTGATTCCCATCGACAGCCTTAAAGAGTCCGTGCGTTTGGCCTCGGGCCTTTCGGCCGAGAAACGCCTTGATGCCAGCTCGCAGGCGCGGGCTCTTGCAGCCTTGCAGCGTTTCGGTGAAAGGCTTCGCCTATTTCTCCCCCAGTCCGTGCGCGCGGTTGCAACCAACACCTTTCGCGTGGCGAAGAACGGACCCGAGTTTCTTCGGACCTGCGAGGCTGCCCTTGGCTTTCCCATCGAAATTATCGCAGGCAAAGAAGAGGCCAGGCTTATTTATAACGGTGTAGCCCATAGCCTCTCAGCCGATGGGCTCAAGAGACTAGTGATTGACATCGGAGGAGGTTCCACCGAGCTAATTGTGGGCATCGATGACAAGCCACTCACACTAGAGAGTGTGTTTGTTGGCTGCATTCGGTTTAGCCACGAATTCTTCCCGAAGGGGGAGCTAACCAAGACCGGCTTTCGAGAGGCCATACTGGCCGCCCGAAAAGACCTGCAGGTCGTGGCGGGTGGCATCAAGGCTCAGGGCTGGGACTATGCCTTGGGCTCGAGCGGAACTGCGAGAGCCATTGCCGACCTTAGCTACAACCTTACGGGCGAATACGGAATTCGACTTGAGACCATGCGTGAAATCGCAGCGCGCCTCATGAAGTCGGGCTCGGTCGGGACGGCTGACCTCCCGACCGTTAAGGCCGACCGGGGTGTTGTTCTGCCAGGAGGCCTCAGTATTCTTATTGCGGCCTTTGAGGAGCTGGGCATTCAGGAGATGCAGTACTCCGACGGTGCACTGAGGCTTGGTGTGCTCTACGACCTGGTTGGCAGGGCTGGGCAACACGACCTCAGGTCGATGACCGTGGAGCAGTTCATGACTCGGTATCAGGTTGATGAAGCGCAGGCCTCGCGCATCTCGAATCTTAGTGGGAAGTTCTGGAGTCAGATTAGCCTGGGTAGCCTTGAGGAGAGGCAGGCCCTTGCGAGCGTTCTGAACTGGTCATCAAGGCTTTTGGAGATCGGTCATTCTGTCTCACATAACAGCTACCACAAGCATTCAGCCTATCTGGTCGCGCAGTCTGATATGCCTGGCTTCTCAAAGAAGGATCAACAGATCATGCATTTTCTGGTGCTGGGTCATGTCGGAAAGCTTGCCAAGGTTCAGTTTGGTCTTGGGGACAGGATGCAAACAGCTGCCTTGGTCTGCCTGAGACTTGCTGCTATTTTTTACAGAAGCCGGGTCAATCTCCGGTTGCCTAGAATGGGCCTTAAATTTCAGGCGAATGCCTTTGAGTTACATATAGAAGGGCAGTGGCTGGCGCGCCACCCCCTCACTCGGTTTACGCTCGATCAAGAGCGTCTAGAATGGAGCAAAATGGGGTTCGACTTCCAGGTCGTTGAGGTGCGCAAGAAGGCGGCTGAGTAGTCGTTTCACCCTGAGGTGTCCTTTTTAGTTGGTTGACGAACGAATGCCGAAGTGCCGGGCGTATTTGGGATTCATGGTGTTCAAGTTAAGCAACATAAGAAAATCGGCTGTGTTGAAGTCGGGGTCCCACGAAGGAGGGCTGCATACTTTGGCGCCAATGCGCACGTAGCCTTTAATGAGCGGGGGTTCCACAACATTGGGCTCTCGTTCAAGGCGTTCAAGCGGAAGCGGATGCTTCGGAAAGCCCATAAGCTCGCTTGGAGCCAGCGCCTTTTTTTCAAGCATGTCCCAAAGGCTTGCCGCCGTGCGACCACCGTCGCGCATGCTGACACTGGCGCAGCCAATCAGGTTCGAGTAGCCAAAGTGCTGCATATACCGAGCAATACCCGACCAGAGCAACATAATGACGCTGCCATTCCGATGATCAGGATGAACACAGGAGCGGCCAAGTTCAACCATCGACCCACGTAGATCATTTAGCCGTGTAATAAAGAATTCGGTCTCGCTGTAATAGCCCTTGAGCCGCTTGGCCTGGTGTGGGTCGAGAATGCGGTAGGTGCCAACAACCTCTTGCGACTGCTGGTCACGCACGACCAGGTGATCACAATAAGCATCAAAGAGGTCTTCATCCACACCAGCAATACGAGTGGAAATCGTGGCCTGGTATTCCTGTGTAAAAACGTTGTAGCGCAGGCGTTGCGCCTCGCGAAGCTCCTCAAGGCTGCGAGCAAAACACATGGTGTAGCGTTCATTGAGCTCGGACTTTTCGTAAAGCTCAAGTCTTGGGGGCGCTCGAAAGACAGGGAGATTGGCGGCGATGCGATCTTTTTTTCCGACAAGGCCAGGCTGAAATAAATAAGAACCGTCAGATTTCTGAAACTTCTGGGCCCAAGCCTGGGGCACGAGTTTACGGAAATAGTTTTTGATCATCGCCTCTCCAAGTAAACGTCGAACACTCGACGCCCTCAGCATGCGACTTTTCGTTGACAGCTTCGTGTCGGTTTGATGACGAAACCGTGACTTTGCCAAGGTCAGCCGAAATGCCTACAATGCAACCCTTCGGCAGGCGCGTAGCTCAGCTGGTTAGAGCACCACCTTGACATGGTGGGGGTCGTTGGTTCGAGTCCAATCGCGCCTACCAACCGAATTACTTCTTCTCGTCTTGGCGCTCGGGTTTTTTCCACTATGGTCCAAATAACCTTACCGGACGGCTCAATACGGTCGTTCGATCATCCCGTTACAGTTGCGCAGGTTGCCGAGTCTATTGGTGCCGGCCTTGCTAAGGCTGCCATTGCGGGTCGTGTCAACGACAATCTTGTGGATACCTCGTTTAGCATCGAGACCGATGCACGCCTTGCCATCGTCACCGAGAAGGATCCCGAGGGCCTTGAGATTATTCGGCACTCCACTGCGCATTTGCTGGCCTACGCTGCGAAGTCGCTCTTTCCTGATCTGCAGGTCACCATTGGTCCGGTGATTGACAACGGCTTTTATTACGACTTCTCTTACAAGCGACCTCTGACCCCGGAGGATCTGGACGCGCTTGAAAAAAGGATGAAGGAGCTTGCGGCTAAGAACGAGCCTGTTCATCGCGAGGTATGGTCGCGCGACGAGGCCGTTGAGTTATTTAAGTCGATGGGCGAGCACTACAAGGCCGAAATCATTTCTGCAATCCCGGCCAACGAGCCCTTATCGCTTTACCGTGAAGGCGAGTTCGTCGATCTCTGCCGTGGGCCACACGTACCCTCCACGGGCAAACTTAAGGTCTTCAAGCTCATGAAGGTTGCCGGGGCCTATTGGCGGGGCGATCACCGCAACGAGATGCTGCAACGGGTCTACGGTACTGCTTGGGCCTCGAAGGCGGACCTCGATCAGTACCTCCATCAAATTGAAGAGGCCGAAAAGCGCGACCACAGAAAGCTTGGTAAGTCACTCGACCTCTTTCACGTGCAGGACAATGCCCCTGGCCTGGTCTTCTGGCATCCGAAGGGCTGGACCCTCTGGCAAGAAATTGAACAGTACCTGCGTAAGGTCTACAAGGCAGGGGGCTACCAAGAAATCCGATGCCCGCAAATTCTTGACCGTTCGCTCTGGGAGCGCAGCGGTCACTGGGAGCATTACAAAGACAATATGTTCACCACGGCCTCCGAGAACCGCGAGTACGCAGTGAAGCCCATGAACTGCCCTGGGCATGTGCAGGTCTACAACTCGGCCTTGCGAAGCTATCGCGACCTGCCTCTGCGCTACGGCGAATTTGGCTCTTGCCATCGCAACGAGTCGTCGGGCAGCCTGCATGGACTCATGCGCGTGCGCGGCTTCACCCAAGACGATGGGCATATTTTTTGTACCGAAGACCAAATTCAGGCCGAAGTGCAAGACTTCACAAAGAGACTATTGAAGGTCTACAAGGATTTTGGATTCAACGATGTCATCTACAGACTTTCCACCCGACCCGAAAACCGGGTTGGTTCCGATGCCATCTGGGATAAGGCCGAAAAAGCGCTCTCGGATGCACTGAATGCGGTGGGGGTGGGCTGGGAGCTACTGCCCGGTGAAGGCGCCTTTTACGGACCCAAAATTGAATACAGCCTCAAAGACTCCCTCGGCCGGATCTGGCAGTGCGGGACCATCCAGGTTGACTTCAATATGCCCGAGCGGCTTGGAGCGGAGTATGTCGCTGAAGACAACAGCCGCAAGCACCCGGTGATGCTTCATCGGGCCATTGTGGGCTCGCTCGAGCGCTTTATCGGAATCCTTATTGAGAACTTCGGCGGAGCCTTCCCGCTCTGGCTCTCCCCGGTTCAGATTGCCGTGGCGAGTATCTCGGAGGGACAGGCCGACTATGCCGCCGATGTTGCAAAAATGTTGCAAGATCAGGGGCTGCGAGCCGAAGCCGATTTGCGGAATGACAAAATTTCCTACAAAATCCGAGAGTTAAGCCTTCAGAAGATTCCCTACGTCTTGGTTGTTGGTGACCAAGAGAAAAGCTCGGGCGGTGTGTCCGTTCGTCGAAGGGGTGGGGAAGACCTTGGTGTCATGCCTCTGAAGGATGTTCTTAATTTATTTAAGCAAGATCTTGAAGAGGGTTCATAATCGCTACCGAAAAATTACACCGCGTTAATTCTGAAATAACGTCCTTAGAAATCCGCCTTGTTGGCGTCGATAATCAAGCGATTGGAATTGTTAAGCTAGCCGAGGCATTGCGGCTTGCCGAAGAAGAAGGTGTCGATTTAGTTGAAATCGCACCGCAGGCAGACCCGGTGGTCTGCAAGCTCATGGATTACGGCAAGTTCAAGTATCAGGAACAGAAACGCGCGCACGACGCTCGGCTTAAACAGAAAACAATTCAGGTTAAAGAAGTGAAATTTCGTCCTGGCACGGACGAAAACGATTACCAGGTGAAGTTACGCAATCTCACGCGCTTTCTTGAAGAGGGCGATAAGGCAAAAATTACCATTCGTTTCCGGGGCCGTGAAATGGCCCACCAGGAGTTTGGAATGCGAATGTTGGAAAGGGTACGAGACGACTTGGCTGAACTAAGCCAGGTCGAACAGATGCCCAAACTCGAGGGCCGTCAAATGGTGATGATCATGGCGCCTAAGCGAAAGAAGGCGGCAACAGGCGCCTAGTGAGAAGTAACTGTTGTTTTAGAAGTGAAGTTGTTGATTTGGCTGCTGTAGGTTTCAAAGCAAGGGCACGGTGCTCTTCACCTTCAGGGCTGTTAAAAATAGGAGCATTCAATGCCCAAAATGAAGACCAAGAAGGCGGCTGCAAAGCGCTTTATGGCCCGCGGTAGTGGGTCCATTAAGCGTGGTCACGCCACTAAGCGCCACATTCTTACCAAGCGCACCACGAAGAACAAGCGTCAGTTGCGTGGAACCCTCACTGTGCATCCGTCCGACCTGAAGCAGGTTCGCGACATGATGCCCTACGCGTAAAGGAGACCGACCATGCCTCGAGTTAAACGTGGAGTCACCGCGCGTGCACGTCACAAAAAAATTCTTGCCTTAGCGAAGGGCTTTCGTGGGCGTCGTAACAATGTCTTTCGGGTTGCCAAACAGGCCGTTATGCGTGCAGGTCAGTACGCCTACCGAGACCGTCGTAACCGTAAGCGCGTCTTCCGAGCGCTTTGGATTACCCGCATTAACGCGGCCTGCCGTCAACACGATCTCAGCTACAGCCGGTTCATCAACGGGCTGAAGAAGGCCGGAATCACCATGGACCGAAAGCTTCTCGCAGATCTTGCCGTGACCGATAAGGCTGCGTTTGAGGCAATCGTTAGGCAGGCCAAAGACGCGCTGCAGTAACGCAGGCGTTTAGGCCAAGGTTCGCCTTCATTCCAAATGTCCAGCACTGGCACAGACCAGCAGCTGGTTGAAGAGGCTCGCATTGCATTTCAGGCGGCCTCTGACCCAGCCTCCCTCGAAAACGCCAAGGCCAGATTCTTAGGCAAGTCGGGGCTCATTACCGAGCAGCTCAAGCAGCTTGGTGCGCTCGAGCCTGAGCAAAAGAAGCTTGAGGGAGCCCGTATAAATGCCCTAAAGGGCCAGATCGAGGGGCTTCTAAACCAGCGGCGTGAGGCACTTGCGCAACAGCAGTTAGCTGCCAAGCTCGCTCAAGATCGGCTCGATATCTCCCTGCCAGGTCGCGGCATGTCCGCAGGCAGCCTGCACCCCGTCATGACAACCTGGCAGCGTATCGAGTCCATTTTTAGATCGATGGGGTTCGATGTGGCCGACGGGCCCGAGGTGGAAACCGACTGGACAAACTTCACGGCCTTGAACAACCCTGAGAACCATCCCGCGCGCTCGATGCAGGACACCTTCTATCTCGATCTGCGCGACGCCGATGGCCTACCTCTTTTGCTGCGAACCCACACAAGCCCCATGCAGGTTCGTTACGCCCGCAGTCATACTCCGCCTTTGCGTGTTATTGCACCCGGTCGAACCTACAGGGTTGATAGCGATGCCACGCACTCGCCCATGTTCCATCAGGTTGAGGGGCTTTGGCTTGGGGAACAGGTGAGCTTTACCGATCTGAAAGGGCTCTACTTCGAGTTCCTTTGTGCCTTTTTTGAAACGAAGGACCTTGATATTCGTTTTCGGCCCTCGTTCTTCCCGTTTACCGAGCCCTCGGCAGAGGTGGACATGCGGTTTTCAACAGGGCCGCTCAAGGGACGGTGGCTCGAGATCTCCGGTGCCGGGCAGGTCCATCCTAAGGTGATTCAAAACTTTGGTTTCGATCCGCAAGACGTTATTGGTTTTGCCTTTGGCAGTGGGCTTGAGCGCCTCACCATGCTGCGTTATGGCATTGATGATCTGCGACTCTTCTTTGAGAACGACCTGCGCTTTTTGCGTCAGTTTGCCTAAGGACAAGCCATGAGAGTGCCTGAGAACTGGCTGCGTCAATGGGTGCCTACCGATGCCTCGGCCGAGCAGATTGCCGATGCATTAACCATGGCCGGCCTAGAGGTTGAGTCGCTCGAGCCCTTGGCACCTGAGTTCACCGGCGTGAAGGTCGCCAGAATTGAATCGGCCGAGCGTCACCCCAACGCCGACCGACTGCAGGTCTGCCAGGTTCGAGTCAACGAGAGCGAGCCCTGTCGACAAATTATCTGCGGAGCCCCGAATGCAAGGGCCGGCCTTTGGGTGGCGTGCGCGGTAGACGGCGCGATTCTTCCCGGGTACTTTCGTATCAAGGTCGCCAAGATGCGGGGCGTTGAGAGCCAAGGCATGCTCTGCTCAAGCAAGGAGCTCGGGCTCTCGGAAGACAGCGAGGGCATTCTTGAGCTCAATGCATTTGAAAATCTTTCGCTTGGCCAAGATCTTCGAGAGGCTCTTGGGCTTAACGAGAAGATTTTGGAAATTAAGCTCACACCGAACCGCCCCGACTGCCTGTCCATTCGGGGTGTCGCTCGAGAGTTGTCGGCAATACTTGCCCAGCCTCTTGCCGAGCAACCCGAGTTTCAACAAAGCCAGTCGTTGCAGTCAGCCCCAAAGCTCGCTGAGGCGCCGCGTATTGCCGTTCGTGACGAGGCAAAAACCGCGGGGTCTGCATTATGTGGGCGGTTCTCAAGCCGCATCATTCGTGGCGTTGACGCAAGCCGTCCCACCCCCGGCTACATTAAACAGCGCTTGGAGCAGGCTGGTCAGCGATCCATCTCCATTCTGGTCGACCTTTCCAACTACGTCATGCTGGCTCTTGGGCGGCCGACCCATATTTTCGACCTCGACCTTATTGAGCCCCTGCACGATGCGCAGCTTGAAGTTCGCTGGGCACGCGAGGGGGAGCAGTTCGAGCTTCTTAACGGCAGCTCGCCTGCCCTTGGCTCTTTCTTTGGTGTCATTGCCGATGCTAAGGGGCCGGTGGCTTTGGCAGGCATTATGGGCGGCCAGCGAACGGCTGTTAGCACGGCCACTAAGAATATCCTTCTCGAGGCAGCCTTCTGGTGGCCCGATGCCATTCGGGGACGCTGTCAGAAGCTGAAGTTCTCTTCCGATGCGGGCTACCGGTTTGAGCGGGGTGTCAGCGCCGAGTCCACGGTTGAAGAGCTTGAGCTTCTTACCGAGCTTATTCTTAAGCATTGTGGCGGCGACTGGGGTCCCGTGAACGACACCCAAATCGAATCCCCCGATCGCCCGCCCGTTCAGCTTAGGCATCACCGCCTGGAGCGGCTTATGGGCATAAGTTATGCCACCGACGAGGTATTGTCTGTCTTTTCACGCCTTGGGCTTAGCTGCCAGTCAAGCGGGGAGGGCCCCGAGACCATTTATAGAGTACAGCCCAGTCCAGAACGGTTCGACCTTGAGTGTGAAGAAGACCTTGTGGAAGAGGTTGCCCGAATCATTGGATTCGACCGCATTCCTCTGCGCGCCCCTACGGCGGCCCTCCAGGCACGCCTTGCGCCTGAAACCTTACGCTCCATTCATACGCTTCGAGCACAAATGGCAGGGCTTGGCTACCACGAGGCCGTCACCTATGGCTTTACCGACTCCACACTCGCCCAGTGGTTTGTTGACAGGCCCGAGAGCCTACTTAAACTGCTGAATCCTATTGCAAGCCACTTCGATGTCATGCGCCCATCGATTGTCGCAGGACTTCTTCGGGTGGCCGCCGAGAATCAAACGCGGCAGGAGCAGCGCATTCGGCTTTTCGAGATTGGTCGGGTGTTTATTCGAAAGACCGAGCAGGTCGCTGACAGTCTCTCCGTTCCAGGCGTCTGGCAGCCCCAGCGGCTTGCGGCCCTCGCAAGCGGTCTTGCCCTCCCGTTGCAGTGGGGCCTTGAGAGCAGGGTAGTCGACTTTTTCGACCTTAAAGGCGATCTTCACCAGCTTGGGCTGCTTCAGGCCAGTGGCTTGACTCAAATCCCCACCGATGCGCGGACTCTCGGCGTGCGTGCTCTGTCAGAATCCGAGGCCTCCAGTACCTATCGCTTCCTCCATCCTACCCGCTCCGCGCTTATTGTGAATGCCAAGGAGCTAGTCTGTGGCTGGTTTGGTGAGCTTCACCCCAGCCTTTTAAGCGAACTTGCACTTCAGGCGGGCTGCCTGGCCCTTGAGCTCGACCTTGAGCCACTTATTGAGAGGCCGTGGCCAACTGTTGTCTCGCCGTCCAAGTTCCCAAGCATGGAGCGTGACCTTGCTTTTATCCTTCCCAAATCAGTTCCTTTGAGCCAGGTTACAGACTGCATTAATTCACTAAAAAACAATTCAAAACAATACGATAAGCTGGTAAACTTCATGTTGTTTGATCAGTATACCGGCCAGGGTGTAAATTCTGATGAAAAAAGTCTTGCTTTCAGGTTCTTATTTCAAGATACTGAGAAAACACTTGAAGATCAGGAAGTTGATCAGTTGCTTGGCGAAATCACCAAAAAAATCGTTAAAGACTGTCAGGCACGACTTAGAGGGGCCTCTTAAACCGTGTTGACAGAATCCGATTCTCGTTCCCCGTTGGGTGGCGCTGCCACGGGGTCTGCTTCGGACGTCGCAGCCCTTACCAAGGCTGAGATGGCCGATATTCTTTTCGACCAGGTTGGCCTTAATAAGCGAGAATCCAAAGAAATGGTCGATGCCTTTTTCGATGAACTGCGCGCCTGTCTTGTGCGCGGCGAAATGGTGAAGCTGTCGGGCTTTGGCAATTTCCAACTTCGTGACAAGCCGTCGCGGCCCGGGCGCAACCCCAAAACAGGCGAGTCCATTCCTATTTCTGCCCGCCGCGTCGTTACTTTTCATGCCAGTCAAAAACTTAAGGCTGTGGTTCAGGACCCCAATCTAGACGCCACAGGGCTTACAGATGAATCGTCCGGGTCCGAGGCCTAGGGGCTACCTCCACTTTAATGGCTGACATCAACCTACCCACCATTCCTCCAAAGCGCTACTTCACCATTGGCGAAGTCAGCGAGCTTTGCAATGTGAAGCCCCATGTCCTTCGTTATTGGGAGCAAGAGTTCTCACAGCTTCGGCCTGTGAAGCGTCGTGGCAACAGACGTTATTACCAGCACCACGAAGTCATGCTTATTCGCCGCATTCGAGAGCTTCTCTACGAGGAAGGCTTCACCATTAACGGTGCGCGTTCAAGGCTTACGGAACTGAATCGGGTTACGAGCCTTGACACCCTCTCGGCCATCGCGCCCGTTGGGGCCGCGGCCGATGCTCGTGCTGCAAACTTTACCTCCACCAAGAATCTTGAGTCTGTTCAGAGCCTCACTGCTCTTGCAACAGCCGTTACGGCCTCGACCCCCAAGGTAAGCGTCGCATCCCTTCCGTCCGGCCTTCGCGTCGAACTGGAACAAGTTCTCAAAATTCTAAAGGGCTAGCCAGCCAGCAACTTTCGGCGTGGAGGGCCTACCGGGCTTCACCGTCTTTTAGCAGGCGCATTTGATACAATTCAAAGCTTCGGTCGGGGCGTAGCGCAGCCTGGTAGCGCACTTGCATGGGGTGCAAGGGGTCGGATGTTCGAATCATCTCGCCCCGACCAATATCTGGGAGTCAAACAATGGCAGATGTCGTCCTGACAGAAGTCCACGGCAAGGTTGGTCTTATCACCATCAACCGTCCCGAGGCCCTTAATGCACTTAACAACGATGTCATGGATGGCATTGCCAAAGCCATTGAAGGCTTTGAGGCCGATCACGCCATCGCATGCATGGTCCTCACGGGAAACGAGAAGGCCTTTGCTGCAGGTGCTGACATTGCCTACATGAAAGACTTCAGTTACGTTCAAAACTACAAGTCCAACTTCATCACGCGTAACTGGGAATCCATTCGTTCGGCCCGAAAGCCCGTTATTGCCGCGGTGTCTGGTTTCGCCCTCGGTGGAGGCTGCGAGGTTGCCATGATGTGCGACATCATTTATGCATCCGATACCGCCAAGTTTGGTCAGCCTGAAATTAAGCTTGGCATTCTCCCCGGGGCGGGGGGTACCCAACGGCTTCCGCGTGCAGTGGGCAAGGCCAAGGCTATGGACCTCTGCCTCACAGCCCGCATGATGGACGCCCAAGAAGCAGAGCGTGCGGGTCTCGTGTCACGGGTCTTCCCCGCCGATCAGCTCATGGCTGAGACTCTGAAGGCTGCAGCCACCATGGCCGAGTTCTCGCTACCCGTTCTTATGATGGTGAAAGAGTCCGTCAACCAGTCGTTTGAGTCAAGCCTTAGCCAAGGCGTGAACTTCGAGCGTAGGCTCTTTCACTCCGTTTTCGCGCTTGAAGATCAGAAAGAGGGCATGGCTGCCTTCGTTGAAAAGCGCAAGCCCGCATTTAAAAATCAGTAGCGAATTTAGTGCAGATGTTGCGTGGGTGATTCCCCATCTTCAGGTAGCTCGGCATGCACCATCTCACCCTCTAGGTTGGGGTACATCGGCGCACCGCAGTCCTCGCAGTACTCCATAGGCATACGCTGACGAAGCATCTCAATTTTTTGAACGCCCGCCTCTTTAAGAATGGCTTCGATCTCTTCCACGACGTCACTCATTTCGTCCTCGGGTCCGAGCAAAGGCCAGACAACCCCGTGAATAACCTCTTCATCGCTATGGCTCATAAAGCCAATGCGATACTCCTCGAGCTGTCGGTTGTAGCAGCCCCCAATTACCGCGATGAGCATATTGGGCGCGATCCCAAGACTGGTCGATAGGAAGGCCACAGAGGCCGTCACTGAAAATGGTCTTGCTGCACGGTCAGCATCGCGACATGCCACGTAATAGGCGCGGGGTAGCATTGGCTCAAAGCCACAGGCCGGAAGCAGGTGCGTAAGACTTTCGTTCGCCGACTTACGCCAGGCTGCAAGCACATCGTCACGACTTAGCATGCCTTCTTGCCAAAGAAAGAGCGGCTCTCCCTTTTTCACGCTTGCGACCCCCAGAAGGTAGCGCTGATCGGCCAGGAACTGCGCCGTCTCTCCAAGCGACTGTGGGTTCACCTCAAAGACACCCGAGGGTAGCGCCTTTGCAATCTGGTCCCGTAGCTCTGCTGTCTCGCCAAAACTCGAGGGGAGCTGATCGGGTGAGAAGAAATAATTGGCAACAGCCAGATCCACTCCTTCACAAAAGACCTCATCCGCCAGCGACTTTTTCAGACTACGAATAATCGGGTCACTCAAAAGCCTTGTAGGCAGCGGCATACGTGACCAGGCCAGTACTGGTGCAGCAAAAAGAAGAAGGTCGCGCTGGCCCTCGTTGGTCTGCACCTCGGCCGACTCCACTCGCCCCTCAATGGCATCGGCAAGCTCCTCGTAGGCACGCGATTCTCGATCGGCGAGTCGATCGAGTGCTGCATTAAGAGAGCCCTCATCGCCTGTGGCAAGAAGTGCATCAATCTCGCCATCGAGCCTTGTTTCCCAGAACCGATCCTCGGCGCGGCTTCCGGATTGGGCCAGGCCCTCGGAGAGCTGAATAAGGCTATCGGCCTCACGAGAGGCCCTGCCGCGTCGGGAGGAGGGGGAGGTTTTCATGCAGCCATTAGCTCACGGAGAACATAGGGAAGGATGCCACCGTGTCGGAAATAGTCGACCTCGATGGGCGTGTCGATACGGCATAGCAGCGTGACCCTAAACTGCTCGCCGTTCTTACGCGTTACCAGGAGCTCAAGGTCTTGCTGAGGTGCTAGGTTAGCAGGAATATTGAGGTCGAAGCTTTCTGTGCCGTCAAGACCAAGGGTCTGTGCAGACTCGCCTACCTTGAACTGCAAAGGAAGCACGCCCATACCAACAAGGTTAGAGCGATGAATACGCTCGAAGGATCGAGCCACCACGGCGCGAACACCTAAAAGCTGCGTACCTTTGGCGGCCCAGTCACGCGAGGACCCCGTCCCGTATTCTTCACCACCAAAGACAATCGTGGGGGTGCCCTGTGCCTGGTAGGCCATGGCCGCATCGTAAATAAAGACCTGCTCGCCACTGGGTTGCATCACCGTAAGGCCTCCCTCCTCACGACTGCCGTCGGCTTTCAGAGGAAGCATCAGATTCTTAATGCGAACGTTGGCAAAGGTGCCCCGCATCATCACATCGTGATTGCCACGTCGTGAACCGTAGCTGTTGAAATCGGCCTTGACCACACCATTTTCTGTAAGAAAACGACCGCCCGGCGATGCCTCTTTAATGGACCCTGCAGGTGAAATATGGTCCGTGGTGACGGAGTCACCAAGAATAGCTAAGGCACGAGCGCCCTTAATACTTGTTGTTTCCGATGGCGACATTGAGAAGCCGTCAAAAAAAGGTGGGCGGGCGATGTAAGTGGACTTCGGCCAGTCGTAGACCTGACCAGTGGTGCCCTTGATGTCGTTCCACAGGTGATGGTCTTTCGTAAGGTCACCGTAGAGACTGCGGAACGTTTCGGGATCTCGGGCGTAGCCCATCACAGCGGCCACTTCCTGGCTTGTTGGCCAGATGTCCTTTAGATAAACAGGGCCATCCGTGCCTTGCCCAACAGGTTCAGTGCCAAGGTCCACCTGCACACTTCCTGCAATGGCGTAGGCCACTACAAGCGGTGGGGAGGCCAAGAAGTTGGCGCGAAGATTGGGATGAATGCGGGCTTCAAAGTTACGATTTCCCGACAACACGGCGGCGCAAACGAGATCGTTATTGACAATCGCCTCATTGAACTCGGGCAGAAGGTCGCCAGCGTTCCCAATGCAGGTTGTGCAGCCATACGCCGCTACGCTGAATCCCAGTTTTTCAAGATAAGGAAGAAGCCCGGCCTTGGTCAGGTAGTCGGTGACAACACGACTTCCTGGCGCAAGTGAAGTCTTAATACGCGAATGAACTGTAAGGCCTTTCTCAACCGCTTTCTTCGCAAGAATTCCCGCAGCAAGCAGCACACCGGGGTTTGAGGTGTTGGTGCAAGAGGTTATGGCGGCGATAAGAACGTCGCCATGGCCCAGGTCGGTGGCACCCGCCTTCACACGCTTGCCAAGGTCGCCTGCAGGCTTGGCAAAACCGTTGTCGGCAACAGGCTTACTAAACAACTCGGCAAAGGAGGACTTCATTGCGCTAAGTTCAATGCGATCTTGCGGGCGCTTGGGCCCCGCCAATGAGGGGCGAATGGTGGCGAGGTCGAGCGAGAGAACCTTGGTGTAATTGATATCACCGGACTTGGGAATACCAAACAAGCCCTGGGCCTTGAAGTAGGCCTCGAAGGCATCGACTTCCTCTGCCGTGCGGCCGGTGGCCTTCATGAAGTCCACAGTGGTCTCGTCCACCGGGAAGAATCCCATGGTCGCCCCGTACTCCGGTGCCATATTGGCGATGGTTGCGCGGTCGGGAAGGCCTAAGCTGGCAGTCCCTTCACCAAAGAACTCAACAAACTTACCTACAACTTTTTCTCGACGAAGCATCTCGGTAATGGTTAAAACAAGATCCGTCGCTGTGGTGCCTTCCGGCAGACGACCCGTGAGGTTTACGCCGATGACATCGGGCGTTAAAAAGTAAAGGGGCTGACCCAACATGGCTGCCTCGGCCTCAATGCCCCCCACGCCCCAGCCCACGACACCACTGCCGTTAATCATGGTGGTGTGGCTGTCTGCTCCCACCAAAGTGTCGGGGAAACAAACACCGTTACGCTGATGAACCCCACGCGCCAGGTACTCCAAGTTCACCTGGTGAACAATGCCTATTCCAGGGGGGACAACCTTAAAAGTATCAAAGGCCTGCATGCCCCACTTCATGAACTGATAACGCTCTTCGTTGCGCTGGAACTCAAGTTTCATGTTGAGATCAAGTGAGTCTTTCTGGCCAAAGTGATCGATCATCACAGAGTGGTCAACGACCAAGTCAACGGGCACTAGGGGCTCGATGCGCTTGGGGTCCTTACCAAGATCTTTGGCAACATTACGCATGGCGGCAAGGTCGGCAAGAAGTGGCACACCCGTGAAGTCTTGCAGCACAACGCGGGCAAGGACAAAGGGAATTTCATCAACCCGCTCGGCGGTCGGTGCCCAGTTTGCGAGTTGTCGCACATGCTCCTCAGTCACCTTTTTTCCGTCGCAGTTACGCAAGACCGACTCAAGAACAATTCGAATCGAAACGGGCAAGCGAGAAATAGGCCCAACACCCGCGGTCTCGAGCGCCGGAAGGCTGTAGTAAGACAGCGATTGGCCCTTACTGGTGCTAAAGGTTTTGAGTGTGTTGTGCAGGTTATGTGACATAGGTCGCTCCTCAAGAGGAAAATAATAAGAGAAAAGTAATTAGGTGGAGAAAAATGCAGTCCTTGCCTCATCTGGCAAGTCAAGATGCATGGCGTGAGCCTTGAGTAAGAGCCCCCAAAAGTATCGGTAACTCGCCCTGTCGTGCAGTTCTCCCTCAAAGGCTATGGGTCCCCAGTCGGCGGCCTGCGCGGCAATAAGAATGGCTGTTGCCTTAGTGACCTCATGCGCCCCGGGCGCGAAGGCCTTGAGAATAGGACTTACCTGATCGGGGTGAATGCTCCACATACGGCCAAAGCCAAGCCAACGGGCCTGCTCCGCGTCGCTTTGGGTCTGCGCCGTGTTGTTGTAATCCACGGTGGGGTTGTGGGTTGGAATTTTTTCGTAGGCATGGCAGGCCGCCGTAATTTCGAGCTTTGCCCGCCGCAGCAAAGGATGCTCGAACTGCCCAGGGCTTTTCATACAGTTCGCGGGTATCGCGCCACCATGCGCACTCGTGAAATCCATCTGCCCAAACGATATAAATCGAACTTCGGGAAGAGCAGCGATGCCAAAAATATCGCGCACCGACCCGTGGGTTTCTGCAAGAATTTGAATATCTGGTAAGGGTCTTTTTGCTGCATTGAAAACCTGGCCGGCCATTTGGAGCGCAGCCTTGGCCTGTTCGAGGCTATCAGCCTTCGGCAAGGTTAAGTAAGCCAACGGGGTCTGAAGGTCAAACGCTAGGCAATGCAGGTCGTCGGCAAACGAGGGATGGTCGTAGGGATGAACACGACAGCCCAGCCTATGGCTCTGACCTGGCTGAAACGAGTCGTGCTGGTTCACAAGACCAACGAGCTCCCGAACTGCCTCCGATTCCGCGCCTGCGGGCGCCCCGTCCTCGAGGTCAAGGGTGACATCGAAGTCGAACCCCCGGGCGGCTTGTAGGTCAAGCGCCTTTTGAAGTTTGCGCGGACTGCCTGCGTAATGCTCGCAACAGGGGACGAGCAAATGGTCGTCAGCCCCCGTTGATTGCAACACCTCTCGCGGATGAAGAGGCATGGTCACCGTCCTAGCTTAGAAGGTGCTTAACACCATCCTGCTCTTCAAGTAATTCTTGCAGGGTAAGGTTCATGCGCTCACGAGAAAAAGCATCAATTTCCAGTCCCTTGACCATCTCGTATTTCCCATTGGCGCAGGTGCAGGGAAATCCGTAAATGACATCTTTAGGAATGTCGTACTCACCATTAGAAGCAATACCCATCGTGACCCACTTTCCGTCCGTACCTAAGACCCAGTCGCGAACATGGTCAATAGCGGCGTTGGCTGCAGAGGCGGCAGAGGACAGGCCACGGGCTTCAATAATGGCGGCACCACGCTTGCCCACCGTAGGAAGGAAGGTGTTGGCGTTCCAGTCTTGATCATTAATGAGGTCTTTCACCATCTTTCCGTTGATGCTGGCAAAACGATAATCCGCGTACATCGTGGGGGAATGGTTTCCCCAGACACAGAGCTTTTCGATGTCTTTTACGGCAAGGCCCGTTTTGGCTGCAATCTGCGAGGCCGCGCGATTGTGATCGAGGCGCAGCATGGCGGTGAAACACTCACGGGACAGGCTCGGAGCGGACTTCATGGCGATGTAGGCGTTGGTATTTGCGGGGTTCCCCACCACCAAAACCTTCACCTGCCGAGAGGCCACCTGGTCAAGGGCCTTGCCCTGCGCGGTAAAAATCTGGGCATTGGCAGAAAGGAGGTCTTTGCGCTCCATTCCAGGGCCGCGTGGCCGAGCGCCCACCAATAGAGCGATGTCGGTGTCTTTAAATGCTGTTAATGGGTCAGCATGCGCAGACATGTCTGCTAGAAGTGGAAAGGCGCAGTCATCGAGCTCCATCATCACACCCCTGAGCGCCTTTTGAGCTTTTTCATCAGGAATTTCAAGGAGTTGCAAAATTACCGGCTGGTCTTTACCCAGCATCTCACCACTGGCGATACGAAAAAGAAGGCTGTAGCCAATTTGGCCAGCCGCACCAGTAACCGAGACGCGAACAGGGGATTTAGCAGTCATGACAAAAAGGCCTCCTTGATTTTATTTAGTGTAGTTTAGGGTTGACCCTAGGCGGTGTCAAAACTAGAACTTTATAATACCGATCAGGGAGTCTTAAGAATTCAATCCACGCGAGTCGACCGGGCTAGGGCCTTTATTAGCCTAGATCCTTGATTCTGCGAGCTTTTCACCGAGGGGGCTATGCCGGAAACCATTGCAAAAAAAAGGCCGGAGTTTCGGAACATTCACATCACGCAAATTCTTGGCTATCGCTTGCCTCTTGCCGGCGTCATGTCAATATTGCACCGCGTCAGTGGCGCGGTCATGTTTCTTTTATTGCCGCTTATCGTCTGGCTACTCGATAAGAGTCTCACCTCGGAACTCAGCTACGCCGAGCTTTTGGGCTTCGTAGACTCAGTGCCCGCGAAGTTACTTCTCTGTGCCATTGCCTGGGCATTCATTCATCATTTCTGGGGCGGTATTCGACACCTAGTTAACGATGTGCACATTGGTATTAGTCGTGAGGCAAGTCCTAAGATGGCCTCTATTTTTATGGTGCTTAGCCTGCTCACCAGTCTGCTGGCCTTTCTTGCAATTTTTGGAGTGATCTAACCATGGCCGGGCGAAACATTGGACAAAAGCGGCTGGTTGTCGGCGCCCATTACGGGCTACGCGACTGGCTATCACAACGTGTCACAGCAATCGTGCTGGCGAGCTACAGCCTTGTGTTGCTTTTTGCCGCCCTCTCTGCTTCCGAACCGGGCTACTACGGCTGGGCGGGCCTTTTCGCCCAGACCTGGGTGAAGGTGTTTACCCTGGTTGCCTTCCTTGCCTTTATCTACCATGCCTGGGTCGGCGTTCGTGACATCTGGATGGACTACGTCAAGCCGCTTGCCATCCGGCTTGCCTTACAGGTCTTCACGATTTTGTGGTTGCTTGGAAGTTTTGTCTGGGCCGTTGAGGTCGTATGGCGGGTCTAGCCATTTTAATGAGCTAGCCACTGAGCCGTCTGGATCAATGGTCTTACATTCTGTCTTTATTGGTTTCTGTCTTAGGGGGTGTGTTTAATCATGGCCGAGTTACAGCTTAACCAGACACGGAATCTTCCTCGCCGAAGGTTCGATGCAGTCATTGTGGGTGCCGGAGGCTCCGGTATGCGTTGCTCTTTACAGCTTGCTGAGGCAGGAATGAACGTCGCCGTTCTCTCCAAAGTCTTTCCAACTCGCTCGCATACGGTTGCCGCACAAGGAGGCATTGGCGCGTCCCTGGGCAACATGAGTGAGGACAATTGGTACTGGCACATGTTTGACACCATTAAAGGCTCCGACTACCTAGGCGACCAAGATGCCATCGAGTTCATGTGTAAAGAAGCGCCTAAGGTTGTCTATGAGCTTGAACACTTTGGCATGCCCTTCGACCGCAACCCCGATGGCACCATCTACCAAAGACCATTCGGTGGTCACACGGCAAACTTAGGTGAAAAGCCTGTTCAAAGGGCCTGCGCCGCCGCTGACCGAACAGGTCATGCCCTCTTGCACACGCTCTATCAGCGAAACGTTCGCGCGCGAACCCAGTTTTTTGTTGAATGGATGGCGCTCGACATCATTCGCGATTCTGAGGGGGCCTGCGTGGGCGTGGTTGCCCTTGAAATGGAATCGGGTGAGGTTATGGTTCTTGAAGCCAAGGCCACCGTCTTTGCGACGGGTGGTGCCGGCCGTATCTGGGCTGCCTCAACGAACGCCTTCATTAATACCGGTGATGGCATGGGCATGGCAGCAAGGGCTGGCTTGCCTCTTGAAGATATGGAGTTCTGGCAGTTTCACCCCACCGGCGTTGCAGGCGCGGGGGTGTTGGTGACCGAGGGCGTTCGCGGTGAGGGCGGCATTCTGTTGAACTGCAACGGCGAGCGCTTTATGGAGCGCTACGCCCCGACGCTTAAAGATTTGGCCCCTCGCGACTTCGTCTCACGCTCCATGGACCAGGAAATTAAAGAAGGGCGTGGCTGTGGTCCTAACAAAGATCACGTGCTTCTTAAGCTCGATCACCTTGGCGCAGAAAAGATTCTTAAAAAGCTGCCTTCCATTCGCGAAATTGCGATTAAGTTTGCCAACGTCGATCCCATCAAAGAGCCCATCCCCGTTGTACCAACCATTCACTATCAAATGGGCGGTATTCCGACTAACATTCACGCGCAGGTGGTTGCCCCTAAAAATGGCAATCCCAACGCCGTGGTGGACGGACTCTACGCCATCGGCGAATGCGCCTGCGTCTCTGTGCATGGTGCCAATCGCCTTGGCACGAACTCGCTGCTCGATCTCGTGGTGTTTGGCCGTGCGGCTGGTAATTTCATTGCCGAACAAAACCTTCAGGCGGCCTCGCATCGAGACCTTCCCGAGAACGGAGCAGACGTCTCACTGGCTCGTCTTGCAAAGCTTGAGGGCTCCACGCAAGGTGAGAAAGTACAGGACGTCGCCAACGATATTCGTAACACCATGCAGAACTATTGCGGTGTTTTTCGAACCAGCGAGCTACTCTCGGAGGGCGTCAGCAAAATCAAGGCGCTCGCCGAGCGCGCCGAGTCCATTCATGTGGCGGACAAGTCCAAGGTCTTCAATACGGCGCGCGTTGAAGCGCTTGAGCTTGCAAACCTGGTAGAAACCGCTAAGGCCACCATTGTGTCGGCGGAGGCCCGCAAAGAGAGTCGTGGGGCCCATGCACATCGTGACTTCCCCGAGCGCGACGATGCCCAGTGGATGCGGCACTCACTTTGGTACAGCGACAACAATCGGCTTGACTACAAGCCCGTTAACTTAAAGCCGCTTACGGTCGAAACCTTCCAACCTAAAAAACGAACTTTTTAATCAGGGGCATTGCTACCATGACTACACGATCGATTCGTTTCTCAATCTACCGATACGACCCCGATAAGGACAGCCGTCCCCGCATGCAGGACATCACAGTTGAGCTTCAACCCACCGACAAGATGCTCCTTGATGCCCTGATGCGCATCAAAAGCGATGTTGATGACTCTCTGTCCTACCGGCGCTCCTGCCGCGAGGGGGTCTGTGGTTCGGATGCCATGAACATTAACGGTAAAAACGGGCTTGCCTGTATTACCAACCTTAATGAGCTTAAAGAGCCCATTGTTTTACGGCCACTTCCGGGACTACCTGTTGTTCGCGACCTTATCGTCGACATGACCCAGTTCTTCAAGCAATACCATTCCGTCAAGCCGTTTCTCATCAATGAGAACCCACCTCCTGAGAAAGAAAGGCTCCAGTCTCCCGAGGAGCGGGAAGAGCTTGACGGTCTTTACGAGTGCATTCTTTGTGCCTGCTGCTCCACTAGCTGCCCATCCTTCTGGTGGAACCCCGACAAGTTTGTGGGTCCCGCAGGCCTGCTTCAGGCCTATCGGTTTATTGCTGACAGTCGTGATCAGGCAACCAGCGAACGGCTCGATAATCTCGAGGACCCCTACCGATTGTTCCGTTGTCACACCATCATGAACTGTGTCGATGTTTGCCCTAAGGGGTTAAATCCAACCAAGGCGATCGGTAAGATTAAAGAGCTGATGGTTCGCCGTGCTGTCTAGCAAGGGCGAGTAGGGGCGACTGGTTATCAGCATGAGCCAGGCCGACGATCAATCCATTCATCCAACGGTCTTCGTGGACGAAGAGTGCTTCCGCCGAATTCAGTGGCGCTCGCGCAGAGGCCTTCTCGAAAACGATTTATTACTTACGCAGTTTCTGCAGTCGAAAAATGGGCAGCTCTCTCAACTTGAGCATGATGGGCTTGCCCTGTTACTTGAACTTCCAGATAACGAATTGCTTGACCTCATTCTCGAGCGTCAAGAGCCAAAGGACGACTTGCGAAGCGCAGGCGTTCGACAGGTGCTTCACGCGTTGCGAGGGCTTGGTCAGCATCAGTCAAGTTCCGTGAGCTAAGCCCAATAGCCCAAAAATTTAAATTAAGAAGGGGAGCAGTACCATGAATGAATCTGAACACAAGGCCACACTGAGCTTTTCCGACGGCACCCCAAGCGTCGACTTTCCCATACTCAAAGGATCGATTGGCCCGGATGTTATTGACATTCGTAAGCTCTATGCGCAAACCGGAAAGTTCACCTATGACACGGGGTTTTTGTCCACGGCCTCATGCGCATCGAGCATTACCTACATTGATGGCGATCAGGGCCAGCTGCTTTACAGGGGCTACCCGATTGAGCAGCTAGCGGTCCACTGCGAGTTCCTTGAGGTCTGCTACCTCATTTATTACGGGGAGCTACCCAATGCCAGTCAGTTTGAAGAGTTTAAGCACCTGGTTATGCATCACACGATGGTGCATGAACAGATGCAGTTTGCTGTTCGGGGATTTCGTCGTGACTCCCACCCCATGGCGGTTCTCACCAGTCTTGCGGGCAGTATGGCGGCCTTCTATCCCGACAGCCTCGACATCAATTCCCCCGAGCAGCAGGACATTTCCTTTATTCGACTAGTGGCCAAGATGCCAACCCTTGTTGCCATGGCCTACAAGTACTCCATTGGTCAGCCCAATATGTATCCTCAGAATGATCTCTCGTACACCGCGAATTTTATGCACATGATGTTCGCGACGCCTTGCGAGAAGTACACCCCGAATCCGGTTCTTGTTCGCGCGCTCGACCGAATTTTTACCCTGCATGCCGAGCATGAGCAAAATGCATCGACCTCCACAGTGCGACTGTGTGGCTCATCGGGTACGAGTCCCTTCTCAGCGATTGCCGCCGGTGTGGCCTGTCTCTGGGGTCCTGCCCACGGGGGAGCAAATCAGGCCTGCTTAGAAATGCTCGAGAGCATTCAGGTCGATGGCGGCCTGGCTAAGGTTGGCGAGTTTATGGAGAAGGTGAAGGACAAAAACTCAGGCGTACGACTTATGGGCTTTGGACACAGGGTGTACAAAAACTTTGACCCCCGCGCCAAGCTTATGCAGGAGACCTGTCGCGAGGTTCTTGCAGAACTGGGCCTCGAGAACGACCCACTCTTTAAACTTGCCATGGCACTTGAAAAGATCGCCCTTGAAGACAATTACTTCGTAGAACGCAAGCTCTACCCGAATGTCGACTTCTACTCGGGCATCGTTCAGCGGGCCCTGGGTATTCCCACATCCATGTTTACCTGCATCTTTGCGCTGGCGAGAACCATCGGCTGGGTCTCGCAGTGGAAGGAAATGATTGTTGACCCCGAGTACAAGATTGGAAGACCCCGACAGCTCTACACGGGTCTCGTCGAGCGGCAAGCCAAACCTATTTCGCAACGTTAACCGCAGTTTTTTAAAAGAGGGGCACTGCCCCTCTTGCTTTTTCTAGGAAGTCACGTTTAGATAGAGCCTGTCTGGGAACCGGCGTCGTTGGGGAACAGAAGGGTAACCTGCATCGTTTAGGGCTGAAGGCCCAGAAGGGTGAAATGCGATGGTCATGAAGAGCTTTCAGCTCAACTCGTACCTATTTGGTGCGAACGCTCCTTACGTTGAGGAGCTCTACGAGTCTTACCTGGATAACCCAGGGTCCGTCACCGACAACTGGCGACGGTTTTTTGATCAACTCCAAAACGTTCCCTCTCAAAGTGGTGACCCCGAAGCGGCCGACCAGGCGCATGCCCCGGTGATCGCATCGTTCGCCGAGCGAGCAAAGACAAACAAGTTTCTTCCCAGAGTCGCTGAGCGCGATCTTTCGATTGCACGTAAGCAGCTGCATGTTCAGTCCATTATTGCGGCCTACCGTAACCTCGGGAACCAGTGGGCCGATCTCGATCCCCTGAAGCTGCGAGAGCGCCCGTCGTTCCCCGAGCTCGAGCCCGCCTTCTACGACTTTTCCGAGGCTGACCTCGACACAGCCTTTCGTGCCGACAACCTTTACTTCGGCCAAGAGCAAATGTCGTTGCGTGAGATGGTGCAGGCCCTGCGTGAGACCTACTGCGGAAAGATTGGTGCGGAGTTTATGTATGTCACCGATCCCACGGAAAAGCGCTGGATCCAAGAAAAGCTAGAGTCATCACGCACGAATCCTCACTTCTCGCCCGAGAAGAAGGTTCAGATTCTTCAGCAAGTCACTGCGGCTGAGGGTCTTGAGCGTTACCTGCACACAAAGTATGTGGGTCAAAAGCGCTTCTCACTTGAGGGTGGCGAGTCGTTTATTGCCTGCATGGACGAAATTGTTGACGCCTCGGGCGGTCGCGGCGTTGAAGAGGTTGTGATTGGTATGGCCCATCGAGGCCGGCTCAACGTGCTTGTCAATACGCTTGGCAAGATGCCGAAAGACCTCTTTGCCGAGTTTGAAGGTAAGCATTCAGAGGATCTTCTTGCGGGTGACGTCAAGTACCACCAGGGCTTCTCAAGCGATGTCTCAACACCGGGTGGACCGGTTCACCTCTCTCTCTCCTTTAATCCTTCTCACCTTGAGATCGTGAACCCTGTGGTCACCGGGTCAGTTCGAGCTCGCCTCGATCGACGGGGTGATGACGAAGGAAGCAAAATTTTGCCTGTGCTTGTACATGGTGATGCCGCCTTCGCAGGCCAAGGCGTGGTCATGGAGACCTTGAACCTTGCCATGACGCGCGGCT
>Ga0181601_10000528_pt1 | contig 31072 bp, 26 predicted proteins | sample 041ome_8_FD_133020 | JGI IMG/M metagenome (GOLD analysis project Ga0181601, IMG submission 133020) | Coastal salt marsh microbial communities from the Groves Creek Marsh, Skidaway Island, Georgia - 041407BS metaG (megahit assembly) | ecosystem: Environmental > Aquatic > Marine > Intertidal zone... | reverse complement strand
CTAAGTCGCCTTCTTTGTTTGCGTTATACAGGATCAACGGGTGCATGTTGCCATCACCCGCATGAAATACATTCCCCACGTCCAATCCAAATTCCGCGCTTAGTTCCGAGATGCGTCGCAAAACATAGGGCAATTGTGAAACAGGAATTGTTCCATCAAGGCACATGTAATCGTTGATTTGTCCCATTGCCCCAAAGGCAGATTTTCGGCCAAGCCATATACGTCCAGCTTCCGCGGCATCACTTGCACGGCGCAATTCAACGGGATTGTGGGTTTTAGCAATGTCCAGAATTTTGTCTAATTGCTCTTCTATTTCTAAATCGCTCCCTTCGACTTCGACTATCAAAAGCGCTTCACAATCGGGATAGCCAGCGCCGGCAAAGGCTTCTGTTGCACGGATGCAGGGACGGTCCATGAATTCAATAGCCACAGGCAGCACGCCTGCGCGAATAATGTCAGACACGCAGGCGCCCGCAACTTCGTTACTGTCGAAACCCATCAAAACAGGCAGAGCCCCTTCGGGTTTGTGTAGGATACGTAACGTTGCCTCAGTCACAATACCAAGCTGGCCTTCGGAACCACAGATAACCCCCAACAAATCCAACCCATCAGCATCTAAATGGCTTCCGCCGATATCAAGGATATCTCCTTGCATCGTGACTAACTTTACACCCATCAAATTGTTAGACGTTACACCATATTTCAAACAATGTGCGCCGCCTGAATTCATCGCAATATTGCCCGCAATTGCACAGGCCAATTGGCTGGATGGATCAGGTGCGTAAAAAAATTCGTCTTCCTCAACGGCACCGGTCACACTCAAATTCGTGCGCCCCGTCTGCACGCGGATAACACGGTTTTTATAATCGCACTCTAAAACGTCATTCATGCGTGCAACGCCAATGATCACGCTGTCTGCAGTCGGCAGAGCCCCACCTGCCAGTGAAGTTCCAGCACCGCGTGGAACAACAGGTACATTCATTTCATTACAAATCTTGAGCGCAATTACCACTTCCTCAGTCGAATGGGGAAGAACAACCGCCAATGGTGGGCAACGATATGCAGAGAGTGCGTCGCATTCGTATGCTTTTGTCTCGGCAGGGTCATCAATTATAACATCAGCGGATAACGCTGCACGCAGTCGCGCAACAATCTCGGTCTTGCGGGATAACGTAAATTGATCTGGTGCTGGCATTTCCATGGTGTAACCTCTCTATATTGGTAAATAAATATAACCAATTTTATGAAAAGGCAAGGTGTGCACCAAAATTATCGACGTTCAAATCGCCCCTCTCGCAGCCATCCCAATACCGCTGTGCCCAGCGCCAATAACAGATATAACCATGGGGGTAACAGTGGAGATTGGCGCACACCAAGGGTTGCAAATGCGTTGTTCTTGACAACTCCCATCCAATTTCGTCCTGCCGCGATGCGTCCGCTGCGGGTTTCGCGTATAGTTGGCAAACCGTCTAACGCCCAAATTTGCGCCCCCTTAGTTGCTGACACCAAGGGAGCAAGGACATCTAGAGAAGGACGAGGGTCAAAAAACTCAATTGGATTTGCTGCCCCTTTTGCAAAAACACGCTGAATACCATTGGAACGAATTTCGAAAATTCCCTGCTCAGGGGTAACAAACGCACCTGCAAATTCTCCCGGACCCGACGGTTCCATATTGATCACAGATATCGCGCCGTTGGGCGTGCGCATATTGGCTGGTTCTAGCGTTTCGGACAAAGATTGCTGTCGAACTTCAACCTGTTCACCTTCAATAGTAACTGTAATGCTTTCTTCTTCTAACTCTGGTTCCTTCATCAACCAGTGGGCCAATCGCTTTAAAAACTCCTGTTGCGGTCCGCCCTCCTCGTACCCACGATACCAAAGCCATGCGTGGTCAGAGGCCAAAAGGGCGACGCGCCCTGTTCCGACACGATCAAGGGTCAAGAGTGCACGCCCATCCACACCTGTCATCAGAGTTTGACCACGTTCAGGGATCAACTCAATTTGTCGCAACCAGGCACCCCAATTATCCTGTTGTGGCAAACCGCGAGTGACCGGATGACGATCCCCCAAATCTGTTACAGCTGGGACATATCGTTCTTCTATGACACGCGCAGAAGGCGCGGCGGGCAGGACATCCTGGAGCGGTGATCGATAAATCGAGTTTGCAGAGGCAAAATCAGGCCCCGCCGCAACTAAAATCGCTCCACCGTCGCGCACATATCGGGCAATATTCTCAAAATATGATCGCGGCAAAATACCACGCCGTTTATAGCGATCAAAGATTATCAAATCAAAATCATCAATCTTTTCCATGAACAATTCGCGTGTTGGAAAAGCAATCAGCGATAATTCAGAAACAGGAACCCCATCCTGTTTCGCAGGTGGACGCAGGATCGTGAAATGCACCAGATCAACCGAACTATCCGACTTTAAAAGATTGCGCCAGACACGTCCGCCGGGATGCGGTGCACCAGAAACCAACAGAACACGTAAGCGATCACGCACACCATTTACGACAACTACGCTGCGATTATTCTGGTCGGTCAATTCGTCCTTCAAGGGATCGATCCAAAATTCGATAATATTCTGACCCGCATTTCCAACATTCACGCGCAATTCTGTGTCCTCGCCAATGGGGACACTGAATTCGATAATACGCCCTGTCCCGACACGAGCATAAATACGCGCACTTTGGCTTTGTGCGTTTTCTTCATTATCCAAATCATCCACACGTAAAACCATTGGAACGCTTTCACCAATGATCCCAAAGGCTGGGGCATTTAAAACACTTAGCTTTCGATCAAACCTGCGCTTTTCCCCGATCACGATGTGATGCACCGGAACATCAATTGGAAAGCCCAAGAAACTCTCATGCGCCTGACCGTCAGAAATGATAAAAATACCACCTAGCCTATTTGTGGGAATATCCGACAACGCTTGCCGAATTTCCGAGAAGATAAGGGTCCCCGAATTCTTTTCACCGTCCTTTACACGCAAGATTTCGATATCACGATTTTCATTCGAAATACGCTCCTGAAGCTGGTTCAGTACCAAATCTGTTTGCGCCGCGCGTTCAGCTAAGCCATGGGAGCTGGTTTCATCGACGACGATCAGTACGATATCGCTTAGTCCCTGCCTTTCTTCGATCCGCAAGCTTGGGTTTGAGAGCGCAAGAAGAATAAATCCAGCAGCAAGCATTCGGAATGGCCAACCGCGTAAACCCAGATATCTGGCATAAAGCACCACAGCAATTCCTATTGCCGCTAGGATCATTAGCAATGGAAATGGAATCAGATATGAAAAAACCATAGACTGCATTATTGCCCCAACCGATCTAGTAAGGCAGGCACATGCACCTGATCTGATTTATAGTTCCCTGTCAAAACATGCATGACAAGATTTATGCCAAATCGAATGGCCATTTCCCGTTGCCGTTCCCCTGCCCGTCCACGCCCAATGGGATATATTGGATCACCTTGTTGGTTGATTGCCCAGGCGGCGGCCCAATCGTTTGATCCAATAATGACAGGGGTCACTCCGTCATTCAGCTTTCTAAATGGCAATGCGGGATCAGATTGTTCCTTATTCGCCGCCGCCTCAACCCATACTTGACCATCCAGATAACGCCCTGGGGCATCTTGGATCAGGTAAAATGTCCTGTTCATAACATGATCTTTTGGTAGTGGATCAAGCGGCGGAATATCTAATTGTCGCAAAAGGTCGCGCAAATGTGTTTGCGTTATTCCAGTCCCCGCATCGCGACTGTCAAACACAATGACACCACCCTGCCGCATGTATCGGTTCAGTCGATCAACTGCGGTTGGAGTGAGGGAGACTTTTTGATCCGGAACAGGCCAATATAGAAAAGGGTAAAAGGCCAATTCGTCAAATTCTACATTAACACCGACAGGTAAACTTGGTTCAACCGATGTCCGAAAGAATAAAGCGTCAGACAGGCCAAACAGGCCAGACCGCGCCATTTGATCCAAACGTTGATCTCCTGTCAAAACGTGGGCAAACGTAATTTCAGATGCAGCACTTAACTCACCTTGCGCACGGACTTCAGCAGGCACCCCCACACAAATACATGAGATCAGCAGAACCAATCGCCCAGCAACACGGGCAGATGCGAAAACGTCCGCCATGAGCAACAACATAGCAAGTATAAACAGGTACTGAGCAAGCGGACGTGCATTTTCAACATCACCTCCCACCCGAACCATTACGTCATCGGGCCATTTCATAGGGCCAATATCCTCCACACCTGCACCTATATTTCGAGCAATTGTGAATTCATCCGATGTGTAAATACCACCTGGCACTTCAGCGCTGATCCCTGATGACTTCAATTGTTCTGATGAGACGGAGATTGGAATTTCCGGGTCGATCAATGCGCCAACATGATCAACCAATTTCACACTTTGCCAGGTCATGTCGTCAGGTATTTGGGTACTGTCCAAGGCTAATGCGCGTGACACCAATCGCTTATTCATCTCGACAAACAATTCCGAAAGGGCCAGATTTGACCAATCTGCATTTGCTGTGATGTGAAAGAATACGACTTGGCCATCCCCGAGTGACATGCGTGTTACCAGTGGGGTCCCATCAGATAATTCTGCAATCACTCGCGACGATAGATCAGCATCAGGCTCAGCAAGAACCTGCGCGTTCACTACAACATCATCCGGAATTTCCAATCCAAAAAAGGGGCTTTGGCGCGAAAATGGCGCAAGTTGTTTTGGCGTTTCCCATGTCATCGCGCCACCAAGCTGGCGTCCGCCCTGTCGCAAACGAACAGGCATCAATTCTGATGCACCCAAATCAACTGCATTTAGCGCAGTTTTGGGTCCCGCGAATTGTACCAATGTGCCCCCATTTGTGACCCAATTGATTAATTTAGCTTCATCGGGAAGACGTGATACGTCCGTCACAAAGATCGCATCTGGTTTGGATATCAAGATATCATCCAAGGACTGTTCGACAAGCTCTGCGTTTTGTCGCAACGCGGTGCGCAAATAATGCAGCGACTGAAGAAGTTCAGCTACTTCTTCAGATGGATCGGTAGAAAAGAGACCAACTCGCGGACGCGCCAAATAATCGGAAACATGCATAAATGCCCCCGCGTGATTTTCTCTTTCCAACACAACATCTGTTAAGCGTGCGCTTAGCTCTGCTGGCAAAGAAACCGTCGCGCGTAGTGTATCGAGTGAAACGGGAACACGGGCAAATTCCACACGGGTACCACTTGGATTTAAACCGCGAAACACAACGTTGGGTACAGCAGTGGGCATATTAGAAAAGCTCACCTGTGCAATCAGTTCATCGCCATCGCGCGACACAGATCGAAGCAAACCAATATCTCCCGACGGCGCGCGAATTTCAACGTTCCCCCGATCCTTAAATACATCAAGCAACGCTAAACGTTGATTATCGTGCGCAAGTCCATCTGAAAACCAAACCGTATCATGGGATGACGAAACCGAAGCAACTTGATCAAAGCTGTCATTAAAATTCAGAACCCACGGTTTTGGTGTCCAACTTGCCAATCTCTCTCGATGAAAATCAGCAGTTTTCCAATCTAATGCATCTGGATTGGCAGTATCCAAAACCGCAACCAATTTTTGGTCTGTTTCTGCAGAACTCAACAATGACTCAATTTGTTCTCTATGACCTTGGGCAAATTTTTCATGCGCGAACCCACCATCCAAAACAATCAGCATCCGATCCTGTGTAAAACTGGTTTCGCCGTAACGCAGCTCTGGTTTGGCGAGACCGAAGATGATAGCCCCAAGCGCAATAATGCGCATCAATAAAAGCCACCATGGTGTGCGTTCGCTGACCTGATCCTTATCTTTTAATCCCAACAAAAGCGTTACCGCCGCAAACGCCCGCTCAACCGGGATCGGAGGTACAGCCCGTAACAAGAGCCATATCATCGGTAAAATGGCCAGAGCCAACAAGATTAATGGAGACGCAAACTGGATCATCCTATCGCATCCCAAGTTGTTCGATGCACAAACCTAATATTTCACGGGGATTTTGTTCTATTGACACAGACAAGACTGCCCAATCACACGCTGCTGCAACAGATTGCAACTGTTGTTTGTTTTCCTTAAGTTTTTCTAGGTATTCTTCCCGCAATCCACGCGCTTGATCCGATTTAAAAACGCTAGACCCAGACGCATTTTCAAATTTTACGCGTCCAGAAAACGGAAAAGTTATTTCGTCCTTAGTTAGTACCTGTAGTAGACTGCCTGTTACACCGCGTTCGGCGTATTGTGGGATATACTCAGACAGTTGTTCCACATTATTGAAAAAACTAGACAATAATATTGCTTTGGAATTTTGCGGTATGTTGTTTGCCACAGGTAATTGCCATGCGTGATTATTTGGATGCAACAATGTTTCGGCAATTTCTGCTTGATCACTTGGCCGATCCATCTGCAAAAATTCACTACAATCAATCCGTACCTTTTCAGAAGCATCTGAATACACATATCCCAAAGTCAGAGCGATTAGGGCATTCAAATAGGCTTTCGATTTCGGATGATTGATGAAATTATCAACATTAAGATCCACCATGATCGACAAAGTTTGGGGCGCGCTCCATTCCGTTTCACGCACGAACAATCCATCAGATTTGGCAGACTGTTTCCAGTTGATCAGTCGGGGAGAGTCCAAGCCATTTTCAAATTTTCGAAATTGCCAAAAATCTGGCCCTGTTCCCGCAGTGCGGCGGCCATGCTCCCCCATTCTAAGCGAACGGCTAAGACGACGCGCCTCTAGAAGGATCGTTTCGACTTCGTCGCTGTATCGTTTCGCATCGGGAAGAATTCCCGTATGTCCCATCATGCGGCACGCACCTGCTGCTCAATGTCATTCAAAACAGTGCTAATCAAAGCACTTACGTCCATTCCCTGCGCCGCAGCAGTGTATTTCAGGCTCATCCGGTGGCCTAAAACAGCATGCGCAAGTGCATGAACATCCGCCATCGTGGGAGATACTCGACCCTCTACAATTGCATGCGCCTTGGCTGCCAGAACCAGCGCCTGACCCGCCCGCGGACCAGGTCCCCAAGATACAAACTCATTCGTTAAATCATGCGCGCTATCCGCGTGTGGCCGCAGGGCGCGAACCAAGTCTAAGATGTTGGACAGGATATTTTCGCCCAATGGGATTTGACGTATCAATGACTGCGCCGCAATTAAACCATCTGCATCAAAGATCGCTAATGCCTGCCCATTGTCTGCACCTGTTGTCTCTAAAATGATCGCGCGTTCCGTGTCGAGATCGGGGTAGCCAACCTCGATCGATAATAGAAAACGATCCAGCTGCGCTTCGGGGAGTGGATAAGTTCCTTCTTGTTCGATCGGGTTTTGCGTTGCCAAAACAACGAAAGGTTTTGGCAGTTCATAATTTTTGCCTGCAATTGTAACTTGACGCTCTTGCATCGATTGTAAAAGGGCGGATTGTGTCCGTGGGCTAGCTCGGTTGATTTCGTCTGCCAACAACAATGACGCGAAAACAGGCCCCCGTTGAAATCTAAATTGCCGCGTTCCATCGGCCCCATCTTCCAAAACTTCAACGCCTAAAATATCGGTTGGCATCAAATCCGGCGTGAACTGAACCCGCGCATTTGAAACGCCCATAACGGTGGCCATTGTTTGAACCAAACGTGTTTTCCCAACACCCGGGACACCCACCAAGACAGCGTGCCCACCCGCTAGCATAGTGGTTAGAACCTGATCAACGACACGTTCTTGCCCAAAAAATCGTGTGTTGATTTGCGCTTTGGACTGGGCCAATTTGTCTTTTAGGCTAGTTAGCTGGTCAGAGAGCGTTGTGGACGACATGATAATCCCTAAATCAAATAACAGGTTTCTAAATAGCCTAGCGCGATAAAGGAAAATGGCAAAGTCATGAGTGGCGAGAATTCACCGATGGCCCGAGCAGAAGGCATCGCAGCAGCAGCCAAAGCGGCAAGTGGGAAAAAGGGGCCACCGCCCGTGCATTTGTGGAACCCCCCGTTTTGTGGCAACCTTGATATGCGCATCGCGCGTGACGGAACATGGTTCTATTTGGGGACCCCGATTGGACGGTTCGAGTTAGTGAAACTATTTTCGTCAATCCTGCGGAAGGACGGTGAAAATTACTTTTTGGTCACACCAGTCGAAAAGGTCGGGATCACTGTGGATGACGCCCCCTTTGTCGCGGTTGATTTTACAGTTTCTGGTAAGGGCGAAAATCAAGTATTAACATTTGAAACACACGTTGGAGATATGGTTATCGCCAGTGGCGTAGACCCCATTCGCGTAAAACGCGATCCTGAAACAGGTGAACCATCACCCTATGTCCACATTCGCGCGGGTTTAGAGGCACTGATAGATCGCAAAAGCTTTTATCGCATGGTCGATATTGGAACAATCCATGAGGATTGGTTTGGCGTTTGGTCCAGTGGCAGTTTTTTCAAAATTATACCTGCGGATGAACTAGAAGGCGTTTAATGCGCCTCGGCCCAATTGGTCCCCTGACCTGCGTCAACGATGAGCGGAACATCGATTTTCAGCACTGGATCACATGCAGTTTCCATCACGTCCTTCGCTGTTTGGATTAAATTATCTACCGCGTCTTCGCACACTTCGAACAGCAATTCATCATGAACCTGCAACAACATTTTGGCGGGTAAATGTGCAATTGCGCTTGGCATCTTAATCATCGCACGACGAATAATATCCGCTGCTGTTCCTTGAATCGGAGCATTGATAGCCGCACGTTTTGCAAAACCTGCCGTTGGACCCTTGGCGTTAATTTCAGGTGTATGAATGACGCGACCGAACAGTGTTTCAACCCGATTATGCTCTTTGGCAAAAGCAACGGTTTGATCCATGTATTCTTTGATCCCAGGGAAGCGTTCAAAATATCGATCAATAAACCCTTGCGCTTCTGTACGTGGGATACGCAGGTTGCGGGCTAATCCAAAGCCCGAAATACCGTAAATAACGCCAAAATTAATCGCCTTGGCCTGTCGGCGAATATCGGATGTCATTTCGTCTAGGGGCACATCAAACATTTCTGATGCGGTCATCGCGTGGATGTCCAAGCCATCGCGAAAGGCTTGCTTAAGGCTATCAATACCCGCGACATGTGCCAAAATCCGCAATTCAATTTGGCTATAGTCTAGGGACACAAGGACATTCCCAGTTTCCGCAATAAACGCCTCTCGTATACGGCGCCCATCTTCGGTTCTAACGGGAATATTTTGCAAGTTTGGATCGGTCGATGCCAAGCGGCCGGTATTTGCACCCGCGATGGAATAAGATGTGTGCACACGGCCCGTGTCAGGATTGATATGATCCTGCAGCGCATCAGTATAGGTTGATTTCAACTTGCTCAACTGACGCCAATCCAAAACTCTTTTTGGTAAATCGTGGATCGTTGCCAAATCTTCTAGGATGTCCGCACCCGTGGAATAGGCACCATTTTTTCCCTTTTTGCCGCCTTCATATCCCAGTTTATCAAACATTACTTCGCCCAACTGCTTTGGGCTTCCAACATTGAAAGCTTCGCCTGCCAATTCATGGATCTCGGTTTCCAATGTTGTCATTTTCTGCGCAAACGCGTTGGACATGCGCGACAGAGTATCACGAGCCACTCTGATCCCACTGCGTTCCATTTGCGCCAGTACCGGGATCAAAGGACGCTCTAAACCTTCATAAACCCGCGTAACTTTGGATGCATGTAAGCGTGGTTTGAACAACTGCCATAGACGCAGAGTGATATCCGCATCCTCTGCAGCGTATTTCGTCGCCTCATCAATCGGAACACGGTCAAATGTAATAGCCGATTTACCTGTTCCAAGTAGCGGCTTAATCGGGATTGGGGTGTGGTTCAAATACCGTTCAGACAGTCCATCCATGCCATGGTTGTGCAAACCACCATGCATCGCATATGACATCAACATGGTATCATCAATGGGTGCCACAGCAATCCCAAGGCCTGAAAAAATCTTGGTATCATATTTCATGTTCTGCCCAATCTTCAGGATCGATGGGTCGTGAAGCATCGGGCTAAGCGCATCTAGGGCAGCATTTAACGGCAACTGGTTCTCGGCAAGTTCTGCTCCACCAAATAAATCATCTGCCGCATTCGCCTTGTGTGTCAGGGGAATGTAACAGGCCTCACCCGCCTTTGTTGACAACGAAATTCCAACCAATTCAGCCTGCATTTCATTCAGCGATGTAGTTTCAGTGTCAACCGCAACATATCCAACATCATAAATCCGAGCGATCCAATCCTGAAGCGCCGCCATATCCCGCACACATTCGTATTTTTCAGCGTTGAAAGCGATATCAACAACATCCATGGCCGCAGGTTGCGCCGCAGTTGCAGAAGGTGTGGTATCCGTGATTTTTGGCATGTCTTTGCCAAAACGTTCTGCAACACGTTTTGTCAGCGTCCTAAATTCCATCTCTGCCAAAAAGTTTAGGAGTTTATCGGGATCCGGATCACGTATTTCCAGATCGTCAATTGTGAAGTCCAGTGGGGTTTTGCAATCCAGTTGCACCAATTGCCGTGATAAGCGTATTTGATCAGCATTGTTTATTAAGGTTTCGCGCCGCTTTGGCTGTTTGATTTCACCTGCGCGTTCCAGCAAACTGTCCAAATCGCCATATTCGTTTATGAGCAGAGCTGCAGTTTTTACACCGATGCCCGGCGCACCTGGAACATTGTCAACGCTATCACCTGCAAGTGCCTGAACATCCACAACGCGTTCTGGATACACACCAAATTTTGCGTGCACACCATCTCGGTCGATGCGGTTTTGTTTCATGGCGTCAAACATTTCGACACCGCCACCCACTAACTGCATCAAATCTTTGTCGGAACTTATGATTGTGACACGTCCGCCCGCATCGCGCGCCTGGCAGGACAGAGTTGCAATGATATCGTCCGCCTCATATCCCTCAATCTCTTCGCATGCGATGTTAAAGGCGCGTGTTGCATCACGCGTTAGCGGCATTTGGGGACGTAAATCCTCAGGCATCGCATCGCGATTGGCTTTGTAAAGATCATAGAGATCGTTTCGAAACGTGTGGCTGCCTTTGTCAAAGATAACGGCGATGTGGGTTGCAGCATCCGGACCCGTGTTCCCCTCAATATAGCGCTGGAGCATAATGCAAAAACCACTGACGGCACCAATTGGCAGTCCATCTGATTTTCGTGTCAAAGGTGGAAGTGCGTGGAATGCACGAAAGATGAATGCTGATCCGTCAATAAGGTGGAGGTGGTGGCCGTTGCCAAAATTCATTTTGCGCCCCTGTTACGTTTAGTGAAAAGGTACACAAGGTGCTCAGTGATGACCACACCCTAATCGCAAGTAATTCTAGGGACAGGCGCCAAAATTATTTACCATGGCGAGGCGCTCTACGGCGTCAATTCAAAAAATACAAGAAACAAAATCATCGTTGCCAGTATGGTCCATGCAATCAGCCGCGAACTTGTGTTTTTTGCAATCATGACGGGTTTGTTGCCGCCCCATTTCACCAACAAAACGGCAGTTTTGTTTTCGGTACCAATTTTAAATGAATCTTAGAAATTTCACAATCATCGTAACATTCGCATGCGTCAACGTTCGTAATCGGTATGACTTCAAGATGGAAATTATAGCCAATAGCTATATCAAATCCACAAGCTTCACCACGAATTGACTGAGAAAATTCAAATCAAATTGAATAATGCCTGATTTAGTCGGCCTTCTGATGATCTTTATGAACCAGTTTACAATCACAATAGGGACACTCGACCCAGCCATTTTCACTTGGAATTTGTAACCAAACGCGTGGGTGACCCAATCCACCTTCACCCCCGTCACATGAAACGCGATAGGACTCAACAATTTTCATCTCTGGAGCACGTGTTGTCATTTAATTCACCTTTTGCTGATGCGCTGCCGCTTATGCGGCAAATTTGGTATCGAAGCAAGAACTAGCTTGCTCTAGGGATCATTCTGCCCAAGACACGGCCACTTAAAATATGGACATGCAAATGTGGCACTTCTTGCACACCAGCCTCACCCGTATTGGCAATGGCACGGTAGCCCATACCATCCATTGAGGGTTGAACGCCTAGAAGTTTACATACTTCTCCAATCGCGCGCGTGAAACCGACAATTTCATCATCACTCGCCTCAAGCGCGAAGTGGTCATAATTCACATAGGATCCTTTTGGGATCACCAATACGTGTGTCGGGGCCTGTGGCGCGATATCTTCAAAGGCCAACGCGTGTTCAGTTTCTAAAACAGTTTTGTTGGGGATCTCTCCGCGCAGGATTTTTGCGAAAATGTTTTGATCATCGTAGCTGTAGCTCATCTCAATCCTTCATCTGAATAAATCTAGTCTTGCGTCAGAATATCAAGCGCATCTTCCATCGCATTATCCACAAATCGCAACTGTTTGTCAGCATTGCTTCATGCCTCTCTTTTTTCGTCGCATTTATTTGAAAACTCTAGCTTTAGATCGAGGGTACAATCAATTTCTTTATTTGCATCATTTCTGTTTTTAGGGCGCAATTTAAACCGGGTTTTGAGATGCCGCTTGGTGATTAAACCAAGCCTTGCGCTTTAAACATGTCAAACACATTCACCTCGGGACGCGGACCAACATGACGTATCACTTCGCCTGCACTGATACATCCCATGCGACAGGCGGTTTCCAAATCGCGCTCGGTCAAGATGCCGTATAAAAATCCAGCCGCAAACTGATCACCTGCGCCAGTGGCATCAACGGGAACAATGGTTTCGACATTTACATCGACTCGTTGACCATTTTGGATTGCGCTCACGCCATCACCTGATCGCGTACAAACAACGAGCGGACATATTTCCGACAATTGCGCAAGCGCTGCGTCAGTATCAGCAGTTTTAAAGAGCGATTGGACCTCGGCCTCATTTCCAATCACATAGTCCAATTCATTCTTAATCAGATCAAAAAAATCATCGCGGTGACGTTCAACACAAAAGGGGTCAGAAATGGCGATACCAGCCTGTCCACCACCTGCACGGCAACTACGCGATAAACGCTTAAATGCCTCTTTTCCCTTATCTTTATCGAAAAGATAGCCTTCCAAAAATACGTTTTTTGCAGCCGAACCAAATTCATCCTGAACATCTTCTGAACCCAGTTCAGCGGAAATTCCCAGATATGTATTCATTGATCTTTCGCCATCTGGCGTAACGAAAATCATTGAACGCGATGTGGGCACATCTAATCCCTCCATCGGTGGGTTTAAAAATTCGATCCCTGTGTCATTCATATTTTGGGAGTAAAATTGGCCCAATGCATCATTACGCACCTTACCGACAAAACCCGTCTTCAGGCCTAATGCTCCAATACCCGCGATCGTATTGGCAACCGCACCGCCAGGCGTCTGCGTCCGCCTTTCCATCGCAGCATAAAGCGTTTCACCACGCTCTTTTTCAACCAACTGCATGATGCCTTTTTCGATCCCCATCAGATCAAGGAAACTGTCGTCACAGGTGCTAATCACGTCAACAATCGCATTGCCGATACCGACGATTTCAAATTTCCTCATAATTCTTTTTCCTCAAACAAACATAGATCGCGAATTAGGCATGTGCCGCATTGCGGCTTACGCGCTTTACAATGGTAACGTCCATGCAAAATCAACCAATGATGAGCATGTAATTGAAAATCCGCTGGAATGTGATCTTCAATCGCACGTTCAACCGCGTCGACATCTTTGCCAACGGCGATGCCAGAACGGTTTCCAACCCGAAAGATATGCGTGTCAACTGCCTGCGCTGGAAATTGCCACCACATGTTCAATACAACATTCGCAGTTTTGCGTCCCACGCCTGGCAACGACTGAAGTGCAGCTCGCGAATTAGGAACAACGCCGCCATAGTCATCCACCAAAATTTTGCTAAGTTTGATGACGTTTTTTGCCTTATTCCTGTAAAGGCCGATGGTTTTGATATGCTCAATCAAGCCTTCTTCTCCCAGATCGAGCATTTTTTGCGGGGTATCTGCGATTTGAAACAGTTTCTCGGTCGCCTTGTTCACGCCTGCATCTGTCGCTTGAGCACTTAACGCGACAGCAACGACCAATGTATAGACGTTCACATGGTTCAATTCACCCTTGGGCTCTGCTTCTGCAGCCTCAAATCGTTCAAAGATTTGTCGGATCGTGTGATAATCAAGTTGTTTTGCCATGCAAACGTGAATGCCTGCTTTTTGGGCTAATCTCAAGCATTTTGGGGTCGCATCAGTTTGTTAATGTATTATCATGCTCAAAAGAGGTGCATAGATGTTGGCGAAACATAAAAATCACGATTTTACGATTATTCAAAGGATCATTGATTTTTTGGACCTGGTAGGGCCCAATGTGACCCTGTCAGAAGTTGCATCGGGAACCGAAATTGCACCGAACTTGTTAATCGATGCCCTGACAAACTGGGGAGGCGCTTCGGTGGATGATTTCCCAAAATATCTCAGCCAAGGATTTTCGCATAACATCCCGCTCACCATAGATATTCCTCATTCAGTTGATATAGCGCCACACATTCATGTGACAGACGCACATGATCAAGGATTGGATCAAATCTTTTATAATGATATTTATACCCCCTTCGGCCCTGCTCTAATTTTGGCAACACAGCATGGTATTTGTGGATTGGGATTTAGCGCCGAAGTAGGAATAGATGAAACCAAACAAGATTTCATCTCCCGATGGCCCAAGTCGCATTTTATAAAATCAGCAGAAAATTTAGCACAGTATGAATCTTTACTGTTTGATGATGACCAGACGATACCACTGCACCTGATCGGCAGCCCGTTCTACGTGAACGTCTGGAAAGCCCTGTTGGAGATCCCGATAGGTTGCGCAAGGACCTATTCCAATGTGGCATTGCGGGCAGGCAACACGCGCGCCGTGCGCGCAGTCGGATCCGCAATTGGCAAAAACCCAATCAGTTGGCTGATCCCGTGCCATAGGGCATTACGCAAAGACGGCAGTTTGGGCGGATATCACTGGGGACTACATATTAAACGCGCCATGTTGGCCTATGAAGCATTGCAGATACAGAACTAAACGCGATTTTTGCGAGTCCAGGATGCCCTTTGCGCGTCTTTTTGCCCATAACAAACTCGTGAGTTTTCAATTCCATACCTCCGCGTAATAGTGAGAACAACGCACGTTGAAGGATCTTCACTATGGCATCGAAAAAAATTATAGCAGGCCTATTAATTTCTACATTAGCCGTTTCTGCCTGTAATACATCCGCAGGCTTTGATCAAAATATTGACAGAACCAAAACCAAACAGGGCGCGATCATTGGCGGACTTGTTGGTGCCGTTGCAGGCATGTCCACTGGTGGTGATAATTCTGTAAAACGGCGTCAAGGTGCCATGCGAGGGGCGTTGCTTGGTGCCGGCTTAGGCGCTGCAATCGGAAATGAATTGGATAAACAGGCCGCGGAATTGAGGCGAGACATGAACAACGACGATGTCTTGATCCAAAACACAGGTGATCGTTTGATCGTGACGCTGCCCCAGGATATCTTGTTCGCAGTAAACAGTACGCACATCACACCCAGCTTGCGTTCGGATCTGGCCATTTTGGCGCAGAACCTGATTCATTATCCGAATTCCACAATCCAAATCGTTGGGCACACGGACAATACGGGATCCGCAGATTATAACCAATCACTGTCGACAGAACGCGCCTTGGCTGTATCCAGTATTTTGCAGCAAAACGGCGTTCCACAATTCCGCATTCAATCCACGGGGCGCGGCGAAAGCCAACCCATCGCATCGAACCTTACGCCAGAGGGTCGCGCGCAAAACCGCCGTGTGGATGTGATTATCCTGCCAAGCTAAATTTTACAGGTCTCCCCGACCCATGCCTCGGCCCACGTGGTCGGGGCCTTTTTAATTTGCGAACGCCTGATCTAAAATTTTCTGAAGCTGTTCTGCATCATCTGACGTGAAGGCCGCCGGCTGATTACTGTCGATATCGAAGACGGCAATCACATTTCCAGCGCCATCTCGCACGGGTAGAACGATTTCCGATAAGGTGGAAGTTGAACAAGCAATATGGCCCGGAAACATATGGACATCATCCACCAACTGCATACGGTTTTCTCGGGCTGCAGCACCACAAACGCCCTTACTAAACGGGATTACCAAACACCCATGTCCACCCTGATATGGACCAATTTTCAGAAGTTCTGGTGTAACCACGCGATAAAAACCTGTCCAATCAAACCGATCATCTGAATGATGCACTTCGCATGCTATCGTTGCCATTTTCGCAATGGGGTCGGTTTCGCCATCGATAAGTGCATCTATTGTCTTTTTCAAAAGATTATAATCGACACTCATGGACGTTCAATTGCGATTGCTGTGCCTTCGCCCCCACCAATGCAAATTGCAGCTACACCACGCTGCACATCACGGGTTTCCATCGCGTTCAACAGGGTCACCAAGATGCGTGCACCAGATGCGCCAATAGGATGACCCAAGGCACAGGCACCGCCATTTACGTTCATCTTATCTCGTGAAATCTGCATATCACGCATGAACGCCATGGGAACAACAGCAAATGCCTCGTTCACTTCCCACAGGTCAACATCGTCTTTAGTCCAGTCGATCTTTTTCAATAACTTTTCTGCCGCTGGAATTGGGGCAGTTGCAAACCAACCTGGCGCATGCGCATGGCTGGCATGTCCCTTAATCACAGCGCGAATGGGTAAATCATTAGCCTCAGCATGAACACGCGTTGTCAGAATAAGAGCCGCCGCACCATCAGAGATCGAAGATGAATTAGCAGGTGTCACTGTACCACCATCACGAAAAGCCGGTTTAAGATGCGGGATTTTTTCCGGACGGGCGTTTTTAGGTTGCTCGTCTTCGCTAATCACAACCTCACCCTTTCGCTTTTTCAGTACGACCGAGGCAATTTCACGTGTGAATGCCCCTGATTTTTGTGCATCCCACGCATTTCTAAGCGACCCCAGTGCATATTCATCCTGCGCTTCTCTGGTGAATTGATATTTTTCCGCACAATCTTCTGCGAAGGTGCCCATAAGACGGCCCTTATCGTAGGCGTCTTCTAGTCCATCCAAAAACATATGGTCCATAACCTGACCATGCCCAATGCGCGCACCACCACGCATTTTGGGCAACAGATATGGCGCACTGGACATACTTTCCATACCCCCGACGGCCACAACCTTAGAATGGCCTAAAGCCAGTTGGTCGTACCCGATCATGGTCGCCTTCATCCCAGACCCGCACATCTTATTTAGCGTCGTAGCTGGAACGTCTTCACCCAGACCTGCAGCAAAACCTGCCTGACGTGCAGGTGCCTGCCCCTGACCAGCAGGCAACACATTTCCAAAATACAATTCGTCAACTGATGCAACCTGCGCATCGTCGAGTGCGGCTTTTAATGCGACACCACCAAGGATCGAGGCGTTTACACCATCAAAATCCCCTTGGAACCCACCCATCGGGGTACGCGCTGCGCCAACAATTACAACTTCGTTCATTTCTACGCCTCATCAAAATCTTGGGTCAAGCATACCGATTAGTATTCTTTTGCGTCCGGTGTACCGCCACGTCGTTACCTAAGGAGGATATTATAATGAACCTTATTTATGCTCAACAAGGAGAATACCTGGTTGTTGCATTGAATGCAGGGCGCGCAAAATAGACCTGTGCGCATCGGATTGGGCAAATTTATGCACAGCTTGAAGCCATCAAATACATAATCGACTTATCTCGGAATCTGACTTTCGTTTCAACGTGTCTGGCATAGAGAACCCTCACGGTTGCCAATATCAATTTGAATATTAATCTTGATCCAAAGGGAGATTTAATATGCGAGATTTTTATTCCAAAGGCAGATCAACCGTTTTTGCAGAAAATGGTATGTGCGCCACATCCCATCCAATTGCGGCACAGGCAGCAGTAGACATGTTGAAGAACGGCGGCAATGCAATGGATGCGGCGATTGCAGGCGCTGTGTTGCTGGGTATTTGCGAGCCTCAGATGACGGGCATAGGTGGCGACTGCTTCGTCTTATTTTCGCCAGCAGGTCGTGATGACGTCCTAGCGATGAACGGATCTGGTCGTGCACCTGCGAACCTAACCGCAGAAATGCTGAGAGCATCCGGACATGATAAGGTCCCGCTACGAGATCCTAGTGCCGTCACAATACCCACAGCCATCGACGCATTTTGTACCCTGAGTGAAGACTGGGGTAAATTGGGGCTAGATCGCATTTTGCAACCCGCAATTCAGTATGCGCGTAATGGCGTCGCAATTGCGCCAAGGGTCGGCTACGATTGGGCCAACCTACTGGAAACCTTTCACGAAACGGCAATCCCATTTTTCACAAATAACGGATCTGCGCCCATGACAGGAAGCCGCTTTGCCTATCCTGGTCAAGCCGATGTCATTGAAAAGATCGCAGCCCAAGGACGCGATGGTTTTTATTCGGGTGACGTCTGCGTAGACATGGTTGAAACGCTTCGATCCCTTGGAGGGCAACACACCGAAGAAGATTTTGCAAATGCGCGCGCAGAGTATACACACCCGATTTCAGGATCCTACGGCAAATACGAATTAATCGAACACCCGCCAAATGGTCAGGGTGCGACAGCGATTTTGATGGCAAACATGCTAAAAAATTTTGACATTGCTTCGCTGAATCCCCTTGGGGTTGAACGTGCGCATATAGAAGCAGAGATTTCCAAGCTTGCCTATGACGCACGCAACCGACTGATCGCTGATCCAACAGTGACCGATGGAACAGAACGCATGTTATCAGCGGATTTGGCGAACAAACTCAGCACGCTCATTTCAAAAACCAAAGTGAACAAACGTGTCAGCGAAATCACCGAGGCTGTTCACAAAGACACGGTTTACATCTCTGTCGTCGACCGTGATCGCATGTCAGTATCGCTCATCTATTCGATCTTCCATGGGTTTGGATCAGGAATTGCTAGCCAAAAATACGGGGTTTTGTTCCAAAACCGTGGTGCGGGGTTCAACCTGATTGAAGGACATCCAAACGAATTGAAGCCAGGGAAGCGCCCAATGCACACGATTATTCCAGGAATGCTGCGCGAAGGAAACGGAAACGCCATGCCGCTGGGCGTAATGGGCGGACAGTATCAACCCTGTGGACATATACGCGTGTTATCTAACCTTGTTGATTACGACATGGATATCCAAGCGGCCCTTGATGCGCCAAGGAGCTTTGCAGAAGGGGATATTCTAAATGTTGAGCCAAGCTATGATCCAGAAATCATTCAAGGCCTTGTAGATTTGGGACATGAAGTCAACCAAACAATACCCCCCATTGGAGGCGCACAGGCTATATTGGAAAACAGTGATGGGTTCTTGGTCGGTGGCTCAGACCCACGCAAAGATGGTTGCGCGATCGGATACTAATTAAACTGAAAATGCAGTGGATATTGACCGTCCTGAAACGGACCAAACATGTCTGGAATATCGGGGTGTTCAACAGGTTCGCCCGAATAATCCGCAACAAGATTTTGTTCAGATACATAGGCCACATAAAAGCTGTGATCATTTTCAGCCAATAAGTGATAGAATGGCTGCTCTTTCTTGGGGCGGCTGTCCTCTGGAATAGACTCGTACCATTCCTCTGTATTTGCAAACTCTGGATCAACGTCAAATACAACACCGCGAAACGGATGTTTACGATGACGCACGATCTGTCCAAGATTATATTTTGCAAACTGTTGGTTCATACACACGAATACTCCCAACTTCGCTAGTTACTGTTTTACATCCAATTTGTCTAGAAGGACATTCCTTAAAACAGGGAACAATCTGTGATCAATTGGGCTATATTACTTGTCCAAACGTTCTAGTTTATGCACCTTCTGGTCGTTTGCTAGTTTTCTACCATAAATCGAGCAGTTTCAGAGAATTATGCTTTTTAAACTTGGAAATTTTCATTAAACTAGACGAAAAATAGAATAAGCGAGAGGCAATCATGAGCAGTACCCTTCGCGCAGTTATCTTACTCCTTCTTGTGGCCTCGTGCGGCGTTGCCCGTTACAGCCCACCAAGAAACTTGGACAACGCGTGCTCTATACTGGCACAACGACCTGCATTTGATAGAGCTTTTCAGGCTGTAAAGCGTAAATGGGGCATTCCCGTTCACGTTCAAATGGCGATCATACACCAAGAAAGTAGGTTTAAACCGGATGCGCGTACGCCTATGCAATATTTCCTTGGCATCATTCCGACAGGCCGTCAAAGTTCTGCATATGGGTATTCACAGGCTCTCGATGGCACTTGGAAAGAATATCGCAAATCGACAGGACGCCTTGGTGCGCGCCGCGATGACATTTATGATGCTTCTGACTTCATTGGTTGGTACCTTGCTACCTCAAATCGAGAACTCGGCATTTCGCTAAACGACACGCGCAATCAGTACCTTGCCTACCACGAAGGCCGCACAGGGTATAAGCGCCGTTCGTATAATTCAAAACGATGGTTGTTGGACGTATCTGCTAAGGTGCGCTCGCGTGGCAATACGTATGAACGCCAATTGCGCAGTTGTGGCCGCAGCTAAATTAATCGCGCTGGGTACGCTGCATAATTTCAAGTGACACATTAAATAGGCTTGAGCGGATTTTTCCGCCAAGCTGCAAATCATCCAGTATAAAAATTGTGCGTTCGCCGCTTTCATTGGAAAGCGCCCATTGGCGCAAGTCAATCTCAGGTCCAGTGAAATAAAAATCCATCCGCCCACGTTCAGGATGATCAGGATCTTGAACACTTAGGATCGTTGCCGTTCCATCGTAATGGTGCCCAACAACCATACGCGCGTTTTCCAAATCGACGCGCTTTGCCAAAACCAAGCCCAGGGGAGTTTTATCCAATGGGTAATTCTGTGGCATGCCATCGCCTTGGGGATCAAAGACAGACAAAGTATTCGAAACCGCCAAGACCAATGCCGAATTAGGTGGGTCGTATTCGAATCGAATGCGACCAGGGCGTTGGATATAGATGTCACCAGTATCCTTACTGCCATCGGCATTGATTTGCTGAAACGACGACTGGGCAGTCGTCATCTTATTAAAATACTCTGACAATTGCGCCAGTGACAATTTATCTGCGAAAGCAGGGCATGAGAACAAAAGCGATGTTAAAGTTGCAGCAATGGAAAATTTGTTCATATCTTCAACATATTCAACCCTGCCACACGATGGTACCCCAATCACACTTTGGTGAAGCGGAGAACCAATAAATGGGCGATTTATTGCTGCTCAGGGATCAGGATTTCCCGCTTACCCACGTGGTTTGCTCCTGAAATTAAACCTTCGTCTTCCATTTGTTCAACCAAGCGAGCAGCCTTATTATACCCAATCGCAAGCTTGCGTTGGATATAACTCGTTGAAACCTTGCGGTCTTTTAGTACGATTGCAACTGCTTGATCATATAGCGCATCTTCACCATCTGTGTTGCCACCCAACCCGAGCACCATATCAATACCATCTGCCTTATCATCATCGGGTCCTTCGACAACGCCCGCTCTATATTCGGGCGGACCATAGGCTTTCAGGTGATTGACGATTTCTTCAACTTCTTCATCCGAAACAAACGGACCATGGCAACGGGTAATTTTTGAACCACCGGCCATATAAAGCATGTCGCCCATCCCCAAAAGTTGTTCAGCTCCCATTTCACCCAAAATGGTTCGACTGTCGATTTTTGATGTTACTTGGAACGAGATACGCGTTGGAAAGTTCGCCTTGATTGTTCCCGTAATCACATCAACAGATGGGCGCTGTGTCGCCATGATCAGGTGAATGCCAGACGCACGCGCCATTTGAGCAAGACGTTGAATACAAGCCTCGATCTCTTTGCCTGCAACCATCATCAAGTCTGCCATTTCGTCTACGATCACAACAATATATGGCATTTTCTCTGGCTGGAATTCTTCTGTTTCAAAAACAGGATCACCAGTTTCGTCATCAAAACCTGTCTGGATAGTGCGACTGAACATTTCTCCCTTAGACAGTGCATCATTCACACGGCTGTTATAGCCATCAATGTTTCGCACTCCCATTTTGGACATTTTGCGATAGCGCTCTTCCATTTCGCCAACGACCCATTTCAGGGCAACAACTGCTTTTTTAGGATCAGTGACAACTGGCGAAAGAAGATGCGGAATTCCGTCATAAACGCTCAGTTCCAACATCTTGGGATCAATCATAATCAACCGACATTCCTCTGGTGTCAGTTTGTAAAGCAATGACAAAATCATCGTGTTGATCGCAACCGATTTACCCGAACCAGTCGTTCCCGCAATAAGTAGGTGAGGCATTTTTGCCAAATTGGCGACCATGGGTTCACCGCCGATATCTTTGCCAAGTGCAAGCGGTAGTTTTTGATTTCCGTCCCCAAATGCGCGACTTGACAAAATTTCACGCAGAACAACTTTTTCGCGGTTTTCGTTTGGCAATTCGATGCCAATCACCGATCTACCAGGAACTGTTGAAACACGTGCAGAAAGTGCAGACATGGATCGTGCGATATCATCTGCCAACCCAATGACACGACTGGCCTTAAGGCCGGGCGCAGGTTCTAATTCATACATTGTAACAACAGGACCCGGACGCACGCTGACAATCTCGCCCTTCACCCCATAGTCATCCAAAACAGATTCCAGCAAGCGCGCATTTTCTTCTAATGCTTCATCCGATAAGACGTGTCGGGAAATGCTAGTGTGATTTGTCAAAAGGCTCAGCGGAGGCAATTCATATTCCACCTGACGATCATCAAATTTTAGTGCTGGCTGTGATTCTGCCAAAGCGCGGGCTGATTTTTGGATGGGTTTACGCGTTGCGGGTTGCACAACCTTTTTTGCTTCAAATACCTGCGCGCGATAACTCATATCAACGGGTTCGTCTATTTCGTCTTCAAACGCCTCAAGCGCATCCACCGAAACCTCTTGTTCACTTTCATTAAGAGTGGTCTGCTCAGGATTCTCTGTTAAGCTTAATAACATTGTTAGACGTGGCTCCACACGTTCATGTGGTGCTAACGGCTCTGCCCCATCCAACACAAGCGCGTCAGGCCCACGGCCCAATCCTTTGGTCAATGGCTTCTCTTCCTCGACAGGTGTTGGTTCGGGCATCATGCGACTTTTGATGGCATCGGATATACGCGAGCGAATGCGGTCTTCTCCCGGTGCGCTTGCCTGAGCATTGAATATCGATTCAACCAATTCTGGCTCTGGCAACTTTTCTTGACGTTTGATCAGTTTCGGCATGCGCGCAAGCAGGCTGCGCTTATGAGGCTGCTCTTGCTCGAATTCTTCTGGGTTTGTCTCAACAACCTCAGTCGTTTTCAGTTGCAAGCGCCCCTCTCGCCTGATCTGAGAGTTCTGCTGAACATCCTTAACTTTGGCCACCGCGCGTTCCGTTCCACGACCAGCTAGGGTCATGATGTGCGCATAGGTCATAACAACACTTACGTATAAAAACCGCACAATCGATCGTAGTTCTTCCTTGTCAAAACCCAACACAAAGGCCCCAACACTCATCATTAAAATCGCGGATAGAATAGATAACAGGACGATCGCAATTTCTGCGTTCATTGGAAGGGCAGTCAGCAGGGATCCAACAACTGTATCCCCGAACAAACCGCCGAGTCCAAAACTATGTGCCCATGCTTCATCAGGCACAAGTGTCGCAGCGTAGATCGCACCCAATGCAATGCCAACGGGCGCGAAAATTACACGACTGGTCGCACGTTCAGCCCCCTTATGAAGGGTCATGCGTGCACCCCACACCAAGAAGAGCGCGACAAGCGACCAACTGCCCCAGCCCAAAATCAGAAATACGGGGGATGCAATTGTAGCACCTGTAATCCCCAGCAGGTTTTGAACTGGCGCTTCTGAGGCAGAAAATAGACCCGGGTCAGATGGCGAATAGCTATAAATGATCAATGCAGCGAGAACGCCACTAATCATCATCGCAATCCCCAAAAGTTCAACACCCCTGCGTTCAAGAGTTTCCTGAACTGAGCTATCAATAAGTGGATCACGACCACGTGCCTGATGATATGCCATATCTGACCTCGTTACTTATAAAGGCAGTCGCGCAGGTGGATTAGTCCGCGCTCTGCTTCTTCTTTTGGAGCGACCAATGCCACCCGAATATACGGGGCGCCGGGCGCCCCATGCTCTGTTTCTTTGGATAGATACCGTCCTGGTAACACACGTACGCCAGTTTCCTGCCATAAGCGCAGCGCAGCGCTTTCGCCATCACCCACGTTTAGCCAAAGGAAAAAGCCTGCCTCGGGTGAATGATAGGTGTCTATCCCTGCAAATATTTGATCCGCGGCATCGAATTTTTCTGCATAAAGCGCACGGTTTTCCTCGACATGCGCCTCATCCTGCCAAACTCTTGCGGACACTCCCTGCAGCGGCCCCGGCAACGGGGCACCCGAATAGGCACGCAAGCGTTTCATATGCGCAATGGTTTTTGACCCACCCGCGGCAAACCCTGAACGCATCCCTGGTAGATTCGAGCGCTTGGATAAAGAATGGAAAATCACAACGCGTTCAGGGTCTGCGCCCATTTCATGCGCAACCTGCAGCGCACCGACAGGCGCATCACCCCTGTATATTTCGCTGTAACATTCGTCTGCAAAAATGCGGAAATCGTATTTTTCCGCCAAACCAATCAATGTTTCCAAATACGCACGTGATGCGATTGCACCCTGTGGGTTTGATGGGGAGCAAATATACGCCGCGACAGTTCGATTAAGCGTTTCTGCTGGTAGTGATGCGTAATCTGGCAAAAATCCATTTTCCGCATCAGCTGGAACAAATACCTGCTCTGCTCCGACTGAGATCGAGGCAATCATATAAACCTGATAAAATGGGTTAGGGATTAGAACGATCGGCGTTTTTCCATTTTTATGTTCGGGCAATAACGCCATTGCCGCGTTATACAAACCTTCGCGCGTTCCATTTAACGCGAGAACCTGAGTGTCCGCATCAATCCCAACCGCGAAACGCCGTTTCACCCAATCGGCGATGGCATTGCGCAGCTCGGGCGTTCCATCATTGGCGGGATAAGAATTCAAACTGCTCAATGCATCGCATAAGATATCATTGATCCAAGTAGGAAAGGCATGCTTTGGTTCGCCAATCGTCATATGCACAACATCGCCGCCTGCAGGATTATGATCCAACAAAGCGCGCAAACGCGGGAACGCATAGTCCGGAAGGTTCGAAAACCGCTCAGGGAACTCCATTCAAATCTGCCTCATGTGTCGGGATCTTTGTCCCGTTTTCCATGAAGATAGCGGATCACAGCGCTTTCGTCCAGAAAAAGCAGCGTCATCATTAGTTATGTGACGAAAATCCCTCACATGCGTTTAACCCAATGCCTCTTCGGCGACTAATCCAAGGCGTAGCAAACGTTCTTCTTGCATGGGGTGTCCCATCAACATCACACCACAACTCGGGATGCCCGTCGGGAGTGTCAGAGCGCACAACCCCATAAGATTGCCAATGCGTGTATTGCGCAAGGCCATCAAGTTTTCAGTGAGATAATAGTCATCATCGCACAACAAACGCTCGATATTCGGCGGGGTGCTGGGTGCAGTTGGCAAAATAACGGCATCAAAACCAGCAGTTTTTGATAAATAAGCTAACCGCAAACGCTCTAAGTCTTGCCATGCAGCAACAAAATCTGCTGCTTTGAAATCCGCTCCACCACGGAATCGTTCTAAAATCGGGCCAAACATCAGATCTGGATTTGCTTCTATCTCCGCACCCCACGTGCCATAGGCCTCGGCGGCAAACAGAATAGCCGCATGTGAAAATGATTGTTTGACTTCGGGAACTTCGATTTCAATGATCTCTGCACCCGCCTCAGTAAATTTTGTAACAGACCTTTCAAATGCAGTTTGTGGACCATCACGCAGATCGGACATCGCCACAGTTTTCAAAATCGCAAGCCGACGTCCTTTCAATGTAGAGGGCGTCATATCGATCGCCTTACGCCCCTCTAGTACAGCCAACACATGCGCGGCATCAGCCACAGTTTTTGCCAGTGGGCCAACCGTGTCAAAACGTGCGCACAACGGCACGACGCCCTTTAAACTTAGTCGCCCTGATGTTGTTTTTAGTCCGACTAAATCGTTCCAAACCGATGGAATACGCACCGATCCACCAGTATCTGATCCAATAGCAACAGGTGCCAATCCATACGCAACCGAGGCCGCAGCACCCGAGGATGACCCGCCAGAAACCGCATTTTTATCATGGATACAAGGCGATGTAGCGGTCCTGGGATTTAGCCCCAGCCCAGAAAACGCCAATTCGGACATGTGCGTTTTACCCAAGCACACCGCACCCATTGCCGTTGCATTTTTCAAAACCAGCGCATCTTCAGACGGCACACGGCCCTTGAGTAATAAAGATCCAGCTTCTGTTTTGATCCCTGCGGTGTCGTATAAATCTTTCCAACTAATCGGCACACCATCCAATGACGATCGCCGTAGCCTCAGCCGCGCCCGCTCTTCGGCATCTTTAGCTTCGGCCATTGCGCGATCTTGAGTCAGTTCGGAATAAATGCGGGGGGACAGGGGATGTGCGGTAATGGCATCCAGATATGTCTTGGTGATTTCAACAGGGCCTAAATCACCTTTATCAATAGCATTGCCAAGTTCCGTTGCCGTCAACTGCAAAATATCAGTCATCAATCCACCTATTCATGTATCTTTTTGGTAGCCTAGCGACAATCGCAACACTGGACAATGTCCCTGACAGATGCATATCTCGAAGTATGAACAAAACCTATGATATCCTGATCATTGGCGCTGGGCTAAATGGTACGACAATGGCGCTTGGCGCAGCGCAGTTTGGATTAAACGTAGCCCTTTTTGACGCGCATAAAATGACCGATCAGCTAGAAGCAGGGTTTGATGGACGTTCCTACGCTCTGTCATTGACCTCTGTTCGTATGATGCGGTCACTGAGTCTTTGGGATACATTGGAAGAATACGCGCAACCGATGCTGGACATCAAGGTTTGTGAAGGGCAGTTGCCAGATGGACCCTCACCCTTCTTTTTGCATTTTGATCATAATGAAATCGAAGAAGGCCCAATGGGTCACATGGTACAGGATAGGTATCTGCGCCCCGCACTCCAAAGAGCCGTCGATGAAAATAATCAGGTCGACTACTATCCCAATGTAAAAATTCAGTCGCACCAATGCACCTCAGAATTCGTAAGTGTGATCACAGATGCTGGCCAAGAATACACTGGTAAACTTTTGATTGCAGCAGATGGACGTCAAAGTACAACTGCAACGCGTGCAGGTATCTGTCGCAAAGGGTGGGACTATGGGCAAAGCGCATTGGTATGCGCTATTGAGCATGAAAACTCTCATAATGCGACCGCCTATCAATATTTAATGCCACAAGGCCCGTTGGCCATACTACCACTGACAAAAAATCGATCTTCAATCGTTTGGAGTGAAACACACGAACGTGCAAAGGATATTATGCAATTGGATGATGCTGCCTATTTATCGGTTCTGCGTCCACGTTTTGGTGATTTTTTGGGTGATATCAAACTGGCAGGAAAACGATATAAATACCCCCTAAGCCTCAGCATCGCAGAAAAATTCGTCAAACCTAGGGTTGCACTGATTGGCGATGCGGCCCATGGGATCCATCCCATTGCAGGTCAAGGATTAAACGCCGGGTTAAAGGATATCGCCGCACTCTGCCATGTGCTGCAAGATGCCCACAAACGCGGTGAAAACATCGGGGCCATTGATGTTTTGGAGCGGTATCAAGAGTGGCGACGGTTTGATGTAAACTTATTAGCGCTGGCGACAGATGGGTTTAACAAACTCTTCTCAAACTCAAATGCGCTGCTGCGTGCGGGACGTGCACTTGGTCTGGGGCTTATCAATCAGATGCCGAAACTCCGCAGAAGTTTTATCCGAGAGGCTGCAGGTATCGGAACAAGTGACTTGCCGTATTTGATGCGCTAGGCCGTGTCGTCAATCGAACGCGCTTGATCTACTAGCATAATCGGAATGCCATCACGAATGGGAAAGGCTAATTTCGCCTTTTTCGAAACCAATTCTTGACGATCACTATCGTATTCCAGTGTCGTGTGCGTTGTTGGGCAAATCAATGCCTCAAGCATACGGCGGTCAAATTGAGGTATTTCCGTCATTGGACAATCTCCTCTCCCCCACTACGCAGGCTGTATTCTATCAATGTGATAAGTGTTTCACGCCGCGTGATCAGCGAAGGCGCCTCAAGCAAGGCCTGCTTGTCTTCGGCTTCTAAATCCAAAAGCATCGACAATGAATTGATCAACAATTCATCTTCGGCCTCTTTCATCGCATCCCAATCAGTAGATAGTCCGCGCCCTTCGAAATAGCGTTGCAACAATTCAAACAAAGCCTCACGGTTCAAATTCTTATCGCGTTCCGCCTGCTTGCGGTCCGCATCAAAACCATCCCAGACCACATTAAATTTACGATACGGTGTGAAACCTTCAATCTCGTCCTTCAAACGATATCGCGATACGCCCGTTAGGGTGATCATATAGCGGCCATCGTCTGTTTCTGAAAACTGCGTTAACCGACCAGCACAACCAATAGTATGCAGTCGATCTTCACCTGCGGGCTGGATCATCCCGATCAATCGCCCTGGGGTTTTCATCGCATCTTCGATCATGCTGAGATAGCGTGGTTCAAAAATATGCAGTGGCAACCGTGAACGCGGCAGCAATACCGCCTTTGGAAGCGGAAAAACCGGAATGCTTTCGGGAAGATCAAATGAAAATGCCATGCTGCAAACGTAGCTCGTTATTTCGTTTAAGCAAATATCATAGAGCTTAGCTTACGCCGTCCATTCAGGACGATTGGATCATTCGCCTTCAACGCATCGAAAATTGTAAACAGCTGCTCTTTTGCGGCGCCATCATTCCAGTCACGATCACGTCGGAATAGTTGCAACAATTGTTCAACTGCCGCTTCAACCTGACCTGCGGCATGCAAGGCTTGGGCATAATCAAAGCGCGCTTGATGGTTGTTTTCATCCGCTTCAACCGCCGCCAGTAATTCACCCAATGGTCCAGCATCTTGCGCTTGACGTGCCAACGCCAGCTGCGCATGTGCTGCATCAATCTCTGGCGCATTGGAAATTTCCGCAGGCGCGCCGTTCAAAACAGCCTCAGCCTGATCCAAATCGCCCAATGCCACATATGCGCGGGCCAAACCGCTATAGGCGGGCGCGCTCATTCCATCTTCACCCAAAATCGCCGTGAATGTCTCAGCCGCATCTGCTGCGGCACCTTCTGCCAACATCTGCTCTGCCGCTTCTATAGCATCCGATAGCCCGCCATCAGCGGAACCGCCTGCAGCCTCGATCACACGATCAACAAAGGCTTTGATTTCTGATCCAGGCAATGCGCCTTGGAAACCATCTATCGGCTGCCCCTGATAAAATGCATAGACTGTTGGGATCGACTGGACACGCATTTGACCCGCGATCATTTGATTTTCATCAACGTTTACCTTGGCCATTTTAACGGCACCGTTGGCCTCTTTAACCGCGGACTCCAGCGCGGGGCCAAGCGTTTTGCATGGCCCGCACCAAGGAGCCCAGAAATCAACAATTATGGGCATTGTTTGACTTGCGTCTACAACCGCTTCCATAAAGTTTGCTTCGCTTACATCCTGAATCAAATCGTCTACTGGAGGTGTTGAATTTCCTAATTCTAACATCGGCATGGCCTCGTATCTAAGTGTTGCACCCTATATGGAGGTTTAATACAGAAAATCAAAGATCAAAACTGGCAAAAACTGGGGCGTGATCACTGGGCTGGTCCCAACCGCGTACGTGTCGCAAGATCCGACTTGAATGTGCTGCGTCCGAAATATCGGGGGTCGCCCAGATGTGATCAAGGCGGCGGCCTTTATCCGCAGCATCCCAATCTTTGGCACGATAAGACCACCATGAATACAACAAACCATCTGCGATGTCCTGTCGGGTTACATCTACCCAATTACCTGCCTTTTGCACCTCGTTTAAATGGTCAACTTCGATGGGTGTGTGGCTCACCACTTTTAGCATTTTTTTGTGGTCCCAAACATCATCTTCGCGCGGTGCAATATTCAGATCCCCGACAAGGATTGCCTTAGTTGGCGTATCCGTGGAAAAGTGATCCCGCATATCTGTTAAGTAATCGAGCTTTTGGCCAAACTTGATATTTTTTTCTCGGTTGGGTTCATCTCCACCCGCAGGGACATAAAAATTGTGAATTGTCACACCATTTTCCAACTGTCCTGCGATATGGCGCGCATGGTCTAGTCCTGCGAATTCACAACGCCCTACCTCGGCAATAGGTATTTTGGAGAAAATCGCAACGCCGTTGTAACCCTTTTGCCCATTTGCAACATAATGCGGATATCCTAGTTCAGCAAAATCATCCGTTGGCATTTTATCAACGGGAGATTTGCATTCTTGCAAACACAAAACATCAGGCTCCTCATCCCGCATCAGATCCATAACTAGATTTTTACGCAATCGAACCGAATTGATGTTCCATGTGGCAAGGGTAAATGTCACGCCGCGCTCCTGTTTGTAGTTGATATACAGACATATGATAAACGCGATGCCGAATGCAATCAGCTGTTACTTGAGACACACTCAATTTCTAGCTCCGTGCCGTCATAAAAATAAAATCAGTGTCTAGGTCCATAATTCGCATGCATGTGCGGATCATATCGAAACGGGGGTTGGCATCGTCGGTTTGAACGCGCGCAGATGTGGCGAGGCATTTTTAACATAGCATGACAAAATCTGGCTACACTTTACCCCAGATAAAAGGGCTGTTGGACCCTTTACCAACAAGCGCATCTCGACTGCCAAGGATTGGGAGCGATTGTCGGAAAAGTTTCGTGCAAGTTTGGATGAGAAAATCGAAATACAGCAAAAATTGCCTAACACTCTGTGG
>Ga0181601_10000526_pt1 | contig 31103 bp, 20 predicted proteins | sample 041ome_8_FD_133020 | JGI IMG/M metagenome (GOLD analysis project Ga0181601, IMG submission 133020) | Coastal salt marsh microbial communities from the Groves Creek Marsh, Skidaway Island, Georgia - 041407BS metaG (megahit assembly) | ecosystem: Environmental > Aquatic > Marine > Intertidal zone... | reverse complement strand
GGGGTCGGTCGTTCGTTGGACAATCCGAACCGAACCGAACCGAACGATCTCTGCGCGCGATGGGTGTCGACGACGACGACGACGACGATTTCGATTCGGATGAATCGATGTGGTCTTTACCGGTGCGCGGAGACGACGCGAGTGTCTCGGCGACGCGCGCGCGCGAGTCTCTCGAACGATGGATCGATCGATCGATGGCGTTGGAACCGAACCGACAGTTGGACTGACGACTTGATTTTTTGAATCGCGTTCGGGTTCGTGTAGGAAGCGCTGATGATCGGAGGACGACGGGGCGCGGAGGAGGAGGAAGTGACGGAGACGGCGGAGGCGCGCACGCCGGCGTGGATCGCGGCCGGGAGACCGCGAAGGATGACGCGCGAGGAAGGGTCTACCGGCGGGGCGGTTGATTTGAACGAGGATGCGTTTGAGGAAACGACGACGGCGGCGGCGGCGGTGAGAGAGAGGACGAACGAGGCGTTGGAGAAGGAGAATGAAGCGTTGAGGGAGCGGTTGAGACGAACGGAGAGCGAGGTGGAGGATGCGTGGAGGGCGGAGATGGCGGCGGTGCGGTCCGCCGTGGTGAAGCGAGACGCGCAGTGGTCTCGCCGAGTGGATAGATATAGGAAATTAGCCAACGACGCCCGCGCGGCGCACGAGATGGACAAGGCGACGTGGTCGGTCGAACGCGCGACGTTGTGCGAGCGTAGGAACGGGTCGACGAGGGCGTCGAGTCGGTCGGTGCGAAAGCTGACGGAGGACGTGCGCGCGCTCAGAGCGGCGCAGCGCGAGCTCAGAGCCTCCGCGGAGCTTGCCCGGAGGCTCATCGCTCCCGCGGTCGAGCAAGCGATGGCTGGAATACGTCGTCGTGAATCATAGAGCGCCATCGAAATCACTGTCGCGACCGTCGCAAGGAATCTCCCCGCTCGTTCGAGACGTTTAGTGTCTCAAAACAAGTCACGCGGTGTGTATAAAACTAAACCATTTTTACGTCGGCGCTCGCGAGTAAAGTCGGTGCGATGCATACAGTGCTGTTCGTGTTACAACAACAACCCGGCTCGTTTCGGAGCCGGGAATCACCGAGAGGGTGTGAGAAGAGAGCGTTTCTTTTCGGCGCGCGTCTAGTGACGTGATGCGGGATGCGGTAGAGTACATGGTAATATCTGATTTGATGGCTTTGATTTGATGGTACAGCGCGCCGCTCGCTCGCTCGCTCCTCGTTGGTTTCGTACGCGTGACGAGCGCGTTTCGATCTTGCATTCGTTGCCTTTTTCTTTCTCCGCTTTACTTTGCCGAAGCCGAAGCGCCGTTCCCAAAGTAAAACTCGAAATCCGCCTTCAACCCGTCGGCGTACCACCCTCGAGGCACCCAAGAATCATCCCGCGCGTCGTACCACGACAACCTCGGCTTCGTCCTCGGCGCCCGTTCATCGTGCACCAACACCGACCTCACAAACGCAGAATCCCTCACCAACCGCGTCGCGCACAAAAACACCGGTATATCCGGCACGTACAACTCTGTCCCCGCCGCGTTTTCCGCGCTCTCGCTCGCGCCTCGCAATTTTGCCCGCTCCGCGTTCGCCAACGCGTCCAACCCCGGCGCGAACGCCCGTCCGATCGCTTCCGCCGCCCTTCCCAGCGGCATCTCTTCGCTCTCTCGCGCCTCGAACCACGACGAGACCGTCGACGCGTTTCGTCGACACCACGAGAGTCCACAACCGATCGTCGGCATCAATCGTCGGTTCCCGTCGTGCTGACTCGGCATCATCCGCATCCATCGTCCCACCGCTCGTCCGAGCGTCCGCGACGTCGAAACCATCGCGCCGTCCGTTCGTCGCACCGTTCGTTCGTTCGTTCGTCTTCGCACGTTCGTCCCCGCGCGCGCGTCTCTTTGTTCCGTCCGTCCGCGCGTCGACGTTTGCCGACAATCACAATCAATCACAATCAATCAATCCTCCAACCGTCGTCGTCGTCGTCCCATCCGTCCATCCGTCCATCCCGGTCGGTCGGTCGGTCGGTGCCACGCACGCACACACACACATACCCGTACCGTATTTATTGAGTCATGAACCGTCGTTTCTAACACGGGCGGGCGCGTTAAAAATGCATGCATTTCACACGCCACCAGATTGGTGAATGGATGTCCCGATGGATGTCCCGATGGGATGGATGGGTGTAGTGTGATGTCCCGGTGGATGGATGTCCCGGTGGATGTCCCGATGGATGGGTGTCCCGATGCACACAATCACACACACCCAGAGATGTGCTTCTTTTGTGATGACTGCTGGTTCACGCCTCGTCGCGTCGGCGCGTCGGTGGTCGTCGAAACGTCGTCGAAACGTCGTCGAAATTCAACAACGCGTGTAAATTTAATTCAAATCCCCGGGAAAGCGAACGAACGAACGAACGAACGAACGGGACGAACGGAGCGGACGGAGCGGGACAGAGCGGGACGCGGAAGACGACGGGGGCGACCGATGGGGTCGGCGTCGGCGGCGTTTTTCGCGACGACGACGGACGGGCGGGTGCGGTTCGTCGGGGAATCGTCCGCACTGACGGGATACGTCGTCGTCGACGACGTCGAGGGCGGGGGCGGGGGCGGGCATGCAGGAGGGAGCGCGAACGCGGGTGCGGGTCGGAATCGTAGTAATCCACCGGTGGACGTGACCGTCGTCGTGGCGGAGGAGGAGAAGGGGGACGGGGAACGGGATGGATCGATGTCGCGAACGGCGACTGTTGTGGTTGTCGACGCGACGACGACGACGACGACGACGACGACGGCGGCGACGGCGGCAGATGGACGGGACGAGCGGGACGAGCGGGACGAGCGGGACGACGGCGACGACGACGAGACGGCGTCGTCGACGATGACTTGGGGGAATCACACGGTCAAGGCGACGGTTTCGTTGCGGAAAAATGGGTCGTATGGATCGCTCCCGCGACCGGCGTCGATTGGTTCGTTGGTCACCCTGGCTGCGGGGGAGTGCGGGGGCGGGGGCAACGGCGGGACGACGACGACGTTGTTCCCGGGGCAAGGGGTGATGTTGGCGAGGGACGTGTCGAGCGCGAGACGGGAAGGATGCGTCGTCGTCGCGAGGGCGCATCACCGAGGGAAGATTGGGCCGGTGATTAAAAAAAAGCGAAGCGCGCGCGGGCGAGAGTATCGATTTGCGTTTGCGGAAGAGAAGGACGCGGCGCGGGCCATCGGCGAGTTGTGTGCGGGGTGTGGGATCGAGGAGAGTCAGAGAGGAGGACAGCGACGAAGATTGTTTGTGGTGGTGAATCCAAAGAGTGGGAAAGGGGAAGGGATTAAGATTTGGGAGAGCAAGGCGGCGTGGGTGCTCGCGTCGGCTGGGTTTGACTTTGACGCGTACGTCACGAGAGCGGCGGGAGAAGCGACGACGCTGGCGAGAGAGCGGTTCGATGCGTCGAGGTACGATGGTATCGTCGCGGTCGGTGGTGATGGGACGGTTGCGGAAATTTTTCAAGGGTTGAATGAGCGCGAGGACGCCAAGGAGACGCTCGGAAAGGTGGCCATCGGCATCGTGGCGGCGGGATCAGGCAACGCGTTGTGTAAATCGATTCAGCAAGACGCCGATGAACCTTGCGATCCGGTGAGTTGCGCGTTGACGATTGCGCGCGCGCGCACGCGAGCTTTGGATAGCTCTGTGGTTAGGTTTCTAGACTCCAAAACGGGAGAGTGGTCGAATAGTAAACAGGCGCACTCGCTCTTGTCGACGTCGTGGGGCTTTTTTTCAGACGTCGACATTGAGAGCGAAAAGTTTAGATTTTTGGGAGGCGCCCGGTTCACGTTGCAAGCCATCGTGCGAATCATATCTCGACGCACCTACTCGTGCGAGATTTTGTACGAAACCACGGAAGAGGGCGAGGATCACAACGCGCACTTCTCCCAAGGCTCGCGCGGCGAACCCGTTCCCGGTCGTCCGGGTTGGAGAAAAATCCACGGAGACATTCTCGGTCTCTGGGCGCTCAACGTCCCTTGGGGCACAGAGTGCACCATGGCGGCACCATTTGCCAAGTTTAACGACGGCTCCATCGATCTCGTCGTCGTCAGACCCACGGGTCGCAAAAACATGGTGAAACTTCTCCTCGCCTTTGACGCCGGCGATCACGTCCACAATCGCGCCGTGAGCTACCTCAAGGCTAAATCTTTCGAAGTCTACCCGGGCAAGTGTTCCTCCACCCGTTCCGGTGGTTTCATCGCCGTCGACGGTGAAGTGAGCGCGCAACGCCACGACTCCAAGTCTTCCCAGGCGCCCTACGGTCCTTTCAGATGCGACGTTCGATTCGCCGGATGCCGCGTCTTCGCTCCGGCGCCCCCGTCGGCTGCTTAAGATTAACAATACCAAGCAGTCGCATGCGCATCGCAGAGAAGCGACGAGAACGAACAAATGTAGTATTATTATTTAATATCTATTTCTTCGCAAAGAGTGCGTGCCCGCGTCACCGTCCAATCCAACCCATTCTCACTCGTTAAAATCTTTGTCGGCACGCAAAAAACATCAGTCAAAAGTGATCTCATCGTCACACATCGTCGCCACGCGCGTCGAGACGCACGCCGATCGATCGCGCGCGTAACGACCACCGGGGTAATCGTCGACAGTCACGCGATACGCTCACACGACGGATCGGATCGGATCGGGCCCGCAACATGAGCGAAGAAGAACGAAAAGTTTCGGAAGAGGACGCGGCGGCGGCGCCCGCGGCTGTGGATGCGGATGGGAACCCAATCTCTAAAAAGGCTTTGAAAAAGGCTGCGGCTGCGGCGGAAAAAGCGCGGTTGAAGGCTGAACGGGCGGCGGCGTTGGCAGCGAAAATGGATGCGTTGGCGGCGGCGCCTGATCCTCTCGCGGATCGGTACGGGGATGCGGAACTCGTGCAGTCAAAGGCGGTGACGGGTAAGATTTGGACGAGGGTAGACGCGTTGGATGCAAAGGCGATCGATACGGAAGTGTTGCTTCGTGGACGGATTCATAACGTGAGAGGGAAAGGTAAGAGTGCGTTTATCGTGCTGAGACAACAGACGGCGACGGTGCAGGTGACGCTGTTCGTGGATGACGTCAACGTGAGTAAGCAAATGGTCAAGTGGGTGTGCTCGCTCACGCGGGAGAGCGTCGTCGATATTAAAGGTCTCGTTCTCAAGCCGGAGGTGCCGGTGGAGTCGTGCACGCAGAATGAGATTGAAATCGCGTGCCGGGAGATTTATTGCATCTCTCGATCCGATCCGGAACTTCCGTTTTTGATTGAGGACGCGTGCAGACCGGATAGCGCCTTTGAGGCGGAGGACACGCAGTATGTGCGCGTGTTGCAAGACACCCGCCTGAACAACCGCGTCATGGATTTGAGAACGCCGGCGAACAATGCGATTTTCAGAATTCAGTCTGGCGTCAGTACGCTGTTCCGCGAGGCGTTGCTGAAGCGCAACTTTGTCGAAATCCACACCCCGAAGCTCATCGCCGGCGCTTCCGAAGGTGGCGCGGCTGTCTTCAAGCTCGATTACATGAACCTCGGCCCGGCTTGCCTGGCCCAGTCCCCGCAGTTGTACAAGCAAATGGCCATCATGGGTGACTTGGAGGGGGTGTTTGAGATTGGCCCGGTTTTCCGCGCCGAGGACTCGAACACGCACCGTCACCTGTGCGAGTTCACCGGCTTGGATATGGAGATGAACATCAAGGAGCACTACAACGAAGTATTGGATGTCCTCGATGACTTGTTCGTTAGCATGTTTGACGGCTTGAACGAACGTTTCGCGCGTGAAATCTCCGTGGTGAACAACCAGCACCCCTTTGAACCGTTGCAGTACTTGCGCCCGACGCTCAGACTCGAGTTTGCGGAGGGTATCAAGATGCTTCAAGAGGCTGGTGAGGAAGTGGACCCGCTCGGGGACATTGGTACGGAGTCGGAACGAGTTCTTGGTCGGTTAGTCAAGGAAAAGTACGGCACGGACTTTTACATGCTCACGAGATATCCGCTCAACGCTCGCCCATTCTACACCATGCCGGCTGCCGACGATCCCAACTACACCAACTCCTTTGACATCTTCATCCGTGGACAAGAGATCATCTCTGGTGCTCAGCGTATCCACGATCCAAAGTTGCTCGCCGAACGCGCTGAAGCGTGCGGTATCGAGCTTCCGACGATCCAAAGCTACCTCGATTCTTTCAAGTACGGAGCCATGCCCCACGGCGGCTGCGGTGTCGGTCTCGAGCGTGTCGCGATGCTCTTCCTCGACCTCAACAACATTCGCAAGACGTCCATGTTCCCGAGAGATCCGAAGCGTTTGGCGCCGTAAGTGGGTTTTGAGCGCTACTGATAATCACTAAATCGTCTATTTGCTAGAGCTATACAAATCTAAGCTACCCATGTCAATACTAAAGTTTAACAATTATTTTTCCTCTTCCACTCATCGAATCTCATTCTCGAAAATGGACGCCACAGCTTCGAAAGCAACGAAGGATACGGGGAAACCGAGCGTGATTCGCGCGGCGGTGACCGCAGTGCCTTTGTAAAACGCCCCTGGTCCTTCGCTCCGAAGGATTTGTACAACGGCTCTCGTCATCGTCGGGTACTCGAGCGCCCCGTTGGCGTTCGGCACTTGGCCTTGCATTCTACTCTTCAAAATATCAAAGGGCATCTTAAAGGCTGTGGCGACGAGACCAGCAATCACACCGACGCCAATGTTCTGCAGCGCTTGCTCCGCCATCGTCTCAGGCTGCGATAAATATCCCTTGCACCAGTGGATGCTACCAAAGTAGCACGAATTGAAAACGTTGTTTCGCAGACACGTCGGCCAGAACCCAGCGTACAAGCCGCGCAAACCTTCCGTGCGCAATATCGATCCGGCGCACTGAATCGATGATGTGTACCGACCCATGTTCTCCTTGGTTTGCATCCGAACCTTGACCGTCTCGAAAGGTGTGACGCACGCCGACTCGACGTACGCCGTCAACCAACCGGCGCCAAACGCCTCCGCCGTAGTCATCGCCTTGACGTCCGCGCTCACCGTTTTTTTGCTCCATTCATACCCAACGTACATACACAGTGCTTGAGGGCGCAAACACGCCGGAAGAACCCCGCGGTAAAGCGACGGCGCACCGTGCGTTCTCGCCTGCGCGACGAGTGCGCTCACAAAAGGTACATTCGCCCCCTTGTTCACGTGCGCTTGTGTCTTCACCACATCCACCGGGTGGCAAGCTATGGCGTCCTTCGCGCGCGTTAAATCAAGAATCAAACCATTCGTCAGTTTCGGGCGATCGTCGGCGTCGTTCTCGGTCGTTCGATCGCGGAAGTTGACTTTGACGTTTCGTTGGCGGCGGCTTGTACGAGACTACGAGCGAGCGAGTGCGCGTTCGACGTCGGGTGAACGCACCGCGCATCCGGCGACGAAACCGGCGAATATTTCTTCGTGCGCCGCGAGCGGCATAGCGCGCGCGCCACCCGCGCGGCAGCGTTATGAGGAAAGGTGAGGTGGAGAGAAAGAGCGTTGTTCAACTTGCTTACACAGAGGGGCTCGTTATTACAGAATAAAAAACTATTAAGATGAGATTGGCTCGATCGACCAGGTGCCCTTGACCTTACCGACGCTCTCAGAAAATAAGGCAATTGTGCCCTCGAACGTGCTCGACTTTGACTTTGGAAGTAAGAGGGTACACGCGCCGAGTTTATCCCCGACGCGACTGTCCACGACGGTGAGAATGCAGAGGAATTTGCCGTATTCCTCGAAACCGACGGGATCTTCGATCGACACGGTTCTTTCCGGGACTGAATTTTTCTCTTTTTTGTCCTTGTCGGTCAGCAATGTGAACCTTTCGCTCGCCTTCTTTTGCTCTGCGAGAATCTCTTCATCCGATTCGTCGTAACCCATGATGACGTTTGGAGGCATGTCGTCTGAGGTGAATCGATACGTGGCGGTGCCATTTTCTGGTTTGGAACACTCGACGTGATTCGAGCTGACATCTCGCGGTTTTGGAAGAACGATGCGAGTGTGCGGAACGGAAACGTGCACCCAGACTTTTTCAGAATAGTCAGCGTTCTTCTCATCTACGTTCAAAGTCACCTCCAAGTCGGAGATGACGAGCCTCGCGCGCGGAAGTGAACTGATGACTGGAAGCGTTCTCAGGTTCAAACGGAATCTTCCGTAAACAGGGGCGTGATCAGACGTCATCACATTATGCTGCGCAGCGTATTCAAACTGTTTGCAGGCATCCTCCGATCCCGGCACGGAATGCAACAGAATGCGGTCGCACCAAGACGGCACGCGTTTCTCGTTGTAATAGTCTGGTGTACCGGGCAGCGCCATCTTGGCCTCTTCGATAATCTGGGAGCTGCACGACACTTTGGATGGCTTTTTCACCTTTGGAGTTCTACGCTTAAAGGTGGGTATAAACCTCAACGGCATTTCTCGAAAGTTGGTGAAAATTTTCCCCTCCCTCTTCGACTTGAGGAGTTGATCCGCCTTTTCCATATCCTCATACCTTTTCGCGGCGACCGCGTCCAAGACCGCTTGACGACCGACGAGGAATGGCGATTCAGCGGCAGCTTCGTCGTCGGATTCCTCTTCAACCACGCCTGGTCGGGCAGCGGGTCGACTCGCCGGGAACTTGCTTAGCGGCACCTCTTCGACGGCAAACTTGTCATTCTTTTCGGAATGAGACGACGCCTCCTTCTCCCAGTGCGTGTTCCATTCGTTGCCTATGATCATGCCCGGATCGAGACGGTAGTTGAGATCCCCGAAGAAGAAGACGTGCGTCGTGCTGGTCAACAAATCCAGAATCTGGTTCTTGCGAGCGGCGACTCCGGAACCCAAGGTGATGTTTGTAGCCTTTTCAACCTCCTTGCGCGTGCGGTTGATGGCTGATTTACCAGTGAGATGGATTTTGCTTAAAATTTCGTTCCCAGCGTCGAAGAACGTGCTGTTCACGTCGGTAACCACGGGCAAGGCGCAAACTGGTTTTTCGGTGCTGTCTCGCCACACGCCGTTTAGAATTTCTGGCACCATCTCGTTACGAGCTTGCAAGAATTTCGGCTTTTCGTGCGCAGCGAGGTGACAAGAAACAAAGGCGATGGTTTCACCATTCTCAAACTCGATGTGCACGAGCATGCCTCCCTTGTTACCCACCAGATTGCCCAAGCCGGTGGCTTTTGAACCAACCTTGACGCTTCGAATCGTCTTTTCCAAATCCTTCTTGATGAAAACGGCGAGACGCATCTGAAGGAGCATCTCGGACTGCAATATCACCATGTCGTCTCCCATTGATGCGGCGAGGAAATCGAACCAGTGGATTCGACCCTTGACCTCTTGCACAAACTTTTTACCGGCGTAGTAACCGGTGAACATCCCGCACATGGCTCCCGGAGCCGAGCCCATGACGCCCCCGGCAAAGGCACCTCCAGCCATCATCCCCATTCGAGTCCACTTGGTGCTCTTAAAAAAGCCGCGCTTTTTGAGTTGACTCTTGAAAACCACCGAATCACCGAGCTCGGCGCTCACCTGGGGCGGTTTCACCGTTTTCTTTGTCTTCAAATAGCTCGCCTCTTGCGCGCCAACGGCCACGATATCCGCCGTTCTCGCCTTTGACAGCCACTCCGACGCCGCCTCCATCGTCGGCGCTTTATTCCCGACGTTCCACGTCGCGACGTACACCTCCAACTCGCGACTCGCCGCCGATCCCGGCGTCGGCGCTCGGAACGATTTCGTGTGCATCAACAACTTCGCATGGTCATCCGCCGCGGACGCGGACGCGCTCTTCGACCCCTTCTCCCCGCCCGTCGTCGTCGGCAACGCCTCGTCCTCCGTCGCCTCCTCCGTTTTCCCCTCGGACGACGCGTCCGCCCTCGGACGCGCATCGTCGCCATCGGCGTCCTCCGCGCGCTTCAAACCACCACCGCCTCCCGCGCCTTCCGCGCCCGCCTTCGCGGTTTCGCTCCATCCGGCGTTCGCTCCATCCGTAACCGTCGTCGTCGCGTCCACCTTCACCGAGGCCGAGGCGGCACCGGAGCCGGCACCGGCGTTCTCCTTCGTCGCTCCCGTTCCTTCGTTCGTCCCTCCGTCCATCGCGCGCGCGCGTGTGTCGTCGAATCGAATCAATCAGTCGAATCAATCGAATCGAATCGAAATCAATTCACAGTTTAGACTCGTGCGCATCGATACCCCCATAATGACCCTTTAAATAGATATAATACTAACCAAAGTATGAGTTCTAGAATTAATATTGAAGTAAATGTTAAGACCATGTGTACTTGTATTTGTGCGTGTTCGTGTGTTCGGTGACGACGACTCTGACTCTGACGGTCGCGAGCGCGCGACGCGATGATGATGACGATGATGTCATCGACGACGACGGTACCGACGATACCGACGAGGAGGACGGACGCCGGTGGAGGAACGCTCTCGAGGAGGAGACCCGGTGCCCCGCGCGGGGGTCGGGCGCGCGTTCGACGACGGGCGACGAAGGGAAACGATGATGCGGACGAAACCGATGACGATGGATTTCTGGGCCGTCGAGGGAAACGAACCGGGGATGCGGAATCGATCGCGAAAAACTACTCGGAAAAGGAGGCGGAGGTGCTGAAGAGGAACGCCGGGATGCAGTACGAGTTTGGAAAGCCGCAGTCGCCGAAAGAGACGTGGGAACCGTTCGCTCGAAACGCGCGGGTCGGGTTGGTGTCCGAGTACGGAAAGGGCGAGGGAGGGGACGTCGTGGCGGCTTCGTTGCACGTGGCGGTGGAGGATGACGCGTTTAAATCGCGAACGGCGGTGTGTTTGCCGAGAGAGGCGTACGTGAAACGCATGGATAAGCTTGTGAATGAGTTTATTCAGAGAGATTTGTCCTACATGAGCGCCGAGGACAAGGCGAACGGGGATAAGATGATTGAGGCGATTGAACGCTACCTTTTTGAGGAACAAAAGTATCGAACGCCGGCGGGGTGGAGAGAGGCGTTCTCGCCGTACAGGACGTATTTTCACAACGTCATAGCGCAAAAGGTTGGTATTCCGGCCACTTTGGCTGCGATTTACATTGGGTTTTTGGAGAGATTAAAGGATAAGGGCGCGTTGGACGCGTGCGGCGATATTCACGTGTTGCTTCGCGTTCGACGCGGAGCGGATCCGACGCCTCGTCGTCCGCAGGGTATCAAGGCTGGCGATAGAATTCCGGACGGATCCATCGTGTGTACGTCGGACATGGTGGTGAGAATGCAATTGATGGCGCTCAAGCGCGCGTTTTGGCCTTGGGAATGGGACGATTCTCGCGACTCGGGTCTTCTCCTCGCCGTGGAATCCGCCGCTTACGGCAAAGATGATCGCATGAACACCGCCGCCGGCGTCGTGGGCATCATTCAACCCACTGGCCGCCCCTTTGGCGATCTCCCCATGGCCCTCTTAGTCACCGAACGCCTCGCCGAACTCGACGGCAACCTGGGTTACGAACAGCGAGACATGGCCGTCTTGCTCTACCACAGCGGCTACCGCCGAGACGCCCTCGACGCCCTCGTCGCCTTTCAACAATGGAAAGCCACCACAAAGCTCTCCGCCGTGGAAATCGACGGCTCCACCGTCGTTTCCCCCGTCGCTCCCACGCCCGAATTCGCCTGGGAATCCGGCGATCCCGTCGTCGCCGCCCAGCTCGCCCTGCGCGAGGACGAGGCTTTGGACAAGGTGCTTCTCGAGCTTCAGCGCGAGGTTCTCGAGCGTCAATTCGACGTCTAGGAGGACCGATTCATTAGACATCGCATTAATATTCCACAGGCATCATTCGCATTCGCATCGTTCACCTCGTCATCGTCACGCCGCGGTCACGACGACCGCGCGAGGAGCGAGCGCGCGCGCTTTCGGCTGACCAACCAACCAACCAACCGTGTGAAAATTAATTAATCTCCATCGCGAATCGAACTCGTCACTGTCCGACGACGACAATCGATCGATCGGCCGGTCGGTCGGTCGGTCGGTCGGTCGCGTTTCATTCGCGTTTCATTCGTATCGATCGCCCGTCGTCTACGAGTGCGCGTGAGTAAATGTGCGTCGCGTTCATCGCCTTGGCGAGCGCGGCATCCGCGTCAGCGGTGCGAGTGCTCGTGGCGTTCAATCGAGACGAGGATTACGGACGACCGACGAAGAGTTTACACGAGTGGGAACCGCTGGAGGATGGGGACGAAAGAAACCCGTCGGCGACGACGACGACGGTGAAGAGAATCGTCGTCGGTGGGAGGGATACAAAGTGTGGTGGAACGTGGATGGCGCAGTGTCGACGAACGGGGCGTTGGGCGTTGTTGACGAATTCGGCGAGCGGCGTCTCGAACGAAGAAAGAGGAGGAAAAGGGACGGTGTCGGAGAGCGTGCGAACGCGCGGGGAGCTCGTGACGGGGTATTTGACGGGTGATCTCGATGGGAAGGCGTACGCGATGGAGGTTTTCGCGAGGAGGTTTAACTATGACGGATTTAATCTCGTCGTCGGCGACGCGAGAGGCGAAAACGTGTACTACGTGGGTAATCGAGGACGGGCAAACGTGGATAGCCCGTCTCGGTTGGCGCAAGGTAAGGTTTATGGATTGGCGAATGAAGTTTTAGACTCGCCTTGGCCCAAGGTTTTGAACGGAAAGGCGAAAATGGAGGAGATTATGGCGGAATATTCTCGGTTTGGCGTCGACGACGACTTGCCGACGTTTTCGTTGCAAGAAGCCGTCTTGAGAGACGTCTTGCACGCGCCTTACGATGCCGAGAAGGGACAAAGAACCTTGAATAAAAATAAAAAGGGTGAAAAAGACGAGACGAACAACGACTTGGACGTTCAAGTCGACGAGGACGACGAAGAAGCACCCGAAGTCGTCGTCGAACAAATTGAACCGCACGAGAGCTTCGTCTCCTTCGTCCGCCCCGGCGAGATCCCCGGTCGTCCAAACACCGGCACTCGCTCCTCCCAAGTCTTCATCATCTCCGCCAACGGCAGGTGTTCCTGGCGCGAGCTCAACTTTTCCCCGATCCCCGACGGCAGAGAATCCGTTCCCGCCGGTTCGCTCGAGCGCGCCGTCTCCGTCCAGGACGTCGGCTGCGCCAGCTTCCGTCTCGTCGAGGCGATCAACCCAATCGCCTAGACAGGTCAACCCACGCACGCACGCACGCACGACGACGACAGACAAAACCGGAACCCACGCCCCGCCGCTCAAAACGAGTTTGAGTCGTCGACCGGCGGCGCGAACAAACGAGAGAAGAGAGGTGAAACGATGCATCGAAAAATCTAAATTACGTGTATGAACAAACAGTTAAACTTGTCCTAAAAATCCCAGTCGAACACCGACCCCTTCTTTGAAACCAAGGGTCATGAACCGTCGTACGACTCGGATCGTCACACGCGGGTCTCAAATGGGTGGGGTTTCGGCGCCGCGAGAGATTGACTGATTGATTGGTCGTTTCGAGTCGCCGACGACGACGACGACGACGCTCGAACGTCCGTCAGACGACGGAACGAAGTCGCGAAAAGATGCGAGCGATGACGTGCGGACGACGCGCGGTGACGACGACGCCGGCGGCGGTGACGGCGACGCGACGCGACGCGCGCGCGACGGTCGGTCGACCACGCGAGGGTGGAGGCTCCCTCGTGGTCACTCGGGCTGTCGGGTCGTCGTCGACGACGACCGCGCCGGGGGTGTTCGAGGAAACGTCGGCGCTGAAACACGCGAGGATCGATAATGGGTCGTTCGGACGCGGGTTGTTCGCGAACGGGGACGGGGAAGTGTTGGCGAGCGTGCCGATAGACGCGTTGGCGTGCGCTCCGGCGGCCGCGGGCGAAAGGCTCCCTGCGGCGGACGAAGAGAGGATTCGATCGGTGTACGAAGAGGGGTGGAGCAGGTATTTCGACGGCGTGAGACCTCCAAAAAATATAGTGGACTTTGTGCTGGGCGCGCCGTTCGCCAAGGATGTGCGTTTGACGGTGATGCTGGCGTGGGCGACGGCGGAGGTGGAGGCTTGGAGGGAGTACGGGGCGCGCGTGGTGCCTAAAGAGTTTGATTGCATGTACCTCGCGAACGAGGAGGAGTTAAAAGAGCTGCAGGATCCGGAGGTGCGAGTGATGGCGGAGCGTTCGAAGGCTGGGTACGAGGCGACGTGGAAGGCTGCTATGGAGGCTTTCCCGGATGTCGCCGAGACACTCGCGGGTGTCGACGCGGCTAAAATTGAATGGTGCAGGGCATGGGTGCACACTCGAGCCATTAGCGGTAAGATTGGCGAGACTGAGTGCGCGTTTTTGGCCCCAATCATCGATTTGGCCAACCACAGGGTGGAATCGACGGCAACCTACGGCTTGAGCGACGATGGCTCATCCTTTCAGCTCAAGTGGAACCCGAAATCCAAGGAGGGCGCGACGCCGCAAAACGCAGAGGTGTTCATTTCCTACGGCGACGGGCTGAACAACACCATCCTCATGCTTCACTACGGTTTCATCGACGACAACAATCGTAACGAGCGGTTGCCGATGGAGTTCATCATCCCGGGCGCGAGAAAAGTGGCTGCGCCTCGCGTCATAGAGGCGTGCGAAGCGCTCAAATCCGCCGGCGACGAAGAAGCGTCTTTAGCCGGTGCCAATCTTCTCGCCATGGCGGCTCGCGGTCCCCCACCAGGGGTCGACCCGGCTTCAGAACCACCGACAACGAATCCGGAAGTGATTCAAGCCATGAGAGACGCCGTGCATGCCTCCTTATCCGCCGCGGAAACCACCATCCAACAAGACGAAGCGCTCTTGCAGTCGTCTCAAATCCACACGCCTCGCGTCTCCCTAGCCATTCGTCACCGACTCGCTCGCAAGCGTCGAGCCGAGGCTTACCTCAGATTTCTCGATGTATTAAACTGAAATCTGTCGCATAGACGGATAGACATTCATTCATTCATTCATTCCTGTGTAATACAACTGTCTACTCTCTGACTAAAGAGGGACTTCTGTTCAAAAGTCAAAAAAAAAGAGACGTCAAACCGTGACTCGCTACGTCGGCGACGACTGAGATGACGCGATTGGCGTTTTCAGCCGATTGGTGCGATCCAGCGCACGATTACGTGTACAAGTTTACCCTCGTGTATTACCCTGACGATGGCGACGTGGAATTGGTGCGTTGGCGCGAGAAAGATGTTTTTTTTGATTTCGGATTTCAATTTTTGACTTCGGATGACAAACGGAACGACGATACCGACGACGACGCACACTGACGATATCGATGACGATGCGGAACCCAGATTGAAGATAAACGTAAACGGGTGTACTTGCGCAAGTGCGCACCGGATCGAGAGATTCGCGTGGAGGATTTATTTATAGGCGCAACGCTCGTCATCTACTCGCGACAGTTGACGTTGACTGCCTACGCCGACGAAAACACGGCGATCGCAATGGCGAATAGACGCGAATCCGGAACCATCATCGTGAAACCGAACGATGTGTGTCGTGTTGGACGGATTTTGGCGGCGGTGCAAGAGGAAGGGATGCAGGTGGTTGATTTTCGAACGGTGGATTTCGGGGCAAGAGCAAAGGAGGAGCTGACGACGGCGCTGCCGAGAGACTCTGCAGAGCTCTTAGTAGGAACGTCGTGCGCGATTCAGGTGATGGGAAAGGACGCGAACGCGGTTTTAGAGCGAATGTTTTGTGATGTGGATTTGGTGCGGTCGATGGATGCCGAACACGCGAGGGCACTGGCAGAGTTGGCGTCGACGCAGCCGAGCTCGACCAAGTCTTCGGCGCGCTCGTCTCTCGTCGTCGTCAAGCCGAGCGGAATGGAACATCTGGGGAAGATTGTGGATGTCATAGTTGAAAAGAAGGGTTTTACGCTCGTTCAAGCAAAGACGATGGTGCTCACGCGCGCTGAGGCTGAGTCGTTCTACGCCGTCTACGTGGATGTTCTCGATAAGGAGGAGGTAAAACTGATGGTGGATGAGCTCTCGAGCGGTGGTTGCGTTGCCCTTCATCTCTCGGCGCCTGAGGATCGATCAGCCTCAATCGTCGATGAACTACGCGATGTAATCGGGCCAAGAGATCCCGAAGTCGCCAAGGCGCTCCGTCCGGAGTCTCTCAGAGCTCTGTTCGGTGTCGATAAGCAGCGAAATGCTGCGCACTGCACCGATCTCGCCGAAGACGGTTCCCTCGAGGTCGAGTTCTTCTTTCATCTCCCGAGGAAGCACGCCCCGATAGAGGTTCCAGCGTGAGCGCGAATAGAATTCTTAGAAGTTGATGTGAGTAGCGAACGTGGAATAAGCGGTCGAATTGTGCAATTACAGACGCTTGTATAGCTAATAAGTCTCTCTCAAACTCGAGCACCCACTCGAAATTTCATCACGTCCCACCCGGCTTTTCTAAAAGAATCTATCAAGGTCGATTTACACATCGATGACTTGAAGGCCCGGGGGGAGGGAGCGCTTGAGCTTGGACGCCTTGTCGGAGTCCGCAACGCTAAGCGTGTACAAGTACTTGGAGCAGCGCACCTTGAACTTGGTCACACCCGCCGTCTTCTTGATCTTCACAGACCTGGCATCCTTGCGGCGCGCGGTGTGAAGGAAGTCCTTGATTTCGTTGATTTGCTTCGGCTGTGAGGTTGAAAAGAAAGAAATCACACACGTCAGTCACTGTTCTGCGTCGAGCACGACCCGAATCCGTTCCCACTGAGCGTCCCCGAACCCGCTTTGAGCGGGTATCGCCGCGCGCGCTCTGACCCTAAACCAAGTCCCACGACACCATCATCATCAACCCCCGTCTCCCGCGCGCCGACGCCACATCCACCCGATCCCGAGCATAGATTCCACGTCAAACCTTTCGTTTCAACGTTTTCACCATTCCCCGGCGTTGGTCCATCGTCGCCCAATCGTCCACGCCCCCGTCGACTCGATCGCGTTTAGAAACAAGCCCTAAATCATCATCCGAGTCCCGCGCGCGTCCACTCAACCGCGTTTCCATCCGTCCATCCGTCCGTCGTTTCCACACGACGACCGCATCGACCGATTCCATCGTATTCCGCGCCTTCGCATCGCTCGCATCGCTCGCATCGCTCGCTCGCTCGTCGCACGCACGCACCATCTCGAGAGGCTATGAAAGGAGGAGCGCTGCCGCGCGACGCCCGAGGTGAGGTCTCTGCCGGTCCTCCTTTGCGTTGATTTTTTTACATTGACAGCCTCCGAACCCTAACCATCGGCTAAATTTGGCTCGAACGACGGTTGACTGCGCGCGCGAGACGTGTACGTTTCCATCCATCAGGACGAGTGATGACTCGTCAAAAAATACCCCGATCCCCCACCCCCTTCTCGATTTCGATTTCGATTTCGATTGCGCACGCACGCGCGTTGACTTTTTTCGAACACGTGATATGAATCACATTCTTCGTACATACACATACCATAAATATAACCATAATACTATAAACAACAATACTAGGGTTTAGGTAATAAAACACCGACGTCCTCCTCGACGTTGACCCGTGGGGTCGTTCGTTCGTTCGGGGTCGTAATGAGTGGTACAAGTAGGGAGGGACCCGCGAGGAGTGAGAGAGAATAACCAAAATCCGTCATCCGTTCGCCTTCTCTCGAAACAGCGCGGTGCGCTCGCTTTTTTTTTAACACGCGCCGACGCCGGACCCGGACCCGGACCCGGACCGGACCGGACCGTCGGCGCCGTCGCGGGCGACTCACGACTCGACGTCGACGTCCGATGACCCCGCGCGTCCGAGCGAACGTTCGGACATTCGAAGCGTCGCGCGCGTCGGAGACGATCCGGCGACGCGCGGTTCCGACAGACCAGGGGCGCGAGGACGCGCGAGGACGCGACGAGGCGCGGGGCGAGCGATCGAGGGACGAACGCGATTGGATTTTGAAGGGATAAAAAAGTTTTTCCACGAAAACGGTGCGACGACGCGTCGATCGACGACGACGGCGACGACGAGGAGGAGGGAAACCGATCGAACCGCCAGTCGATCCGCCGGGCTTCGATTGATCTCGGAGACGAGCGAGAGCGAGAGCGAGAGCGAGGGCGAGAGCGCGGGCGACGCATGTCGACGGGAACGCCGAGCCGGGACACCGACGGCGTCGTTCGTTCACCGACGATGACGCGTCGTCGCGACGAATCCGACGGGATCGCGGCGACGACGACGCCGGCGACGCGCGTCGCGGCCGGTGGTGGACCAGCGGCGTTCGTTGCTCGGACAGTTGGACGGTTGACGCCGCCGCCCGGTATCAGTGGTGGCGTTCGAGGTCGAGGTCGAGGTCGAGGTCGAGGTCGAGGTCGAGGTCGAGGTCGCTTCGCCTGCACACTGTCTGAGGAGGAAGAGGAAGAGGAAGAGGAGGAAGGATTGTACTGCGCGGACGCGACGACGGGGGACGGGTACCGATGGCGAAAGTACGGCCAGAAGAATATCAAGAATTCACCGTACCCGCGATCGTATTACCGATGCACCGAACCGAGATGTCCGGCGAGGAAGAAGACGGAGCGGGCGAGCGACGGAGCGGGCGTGGTGGTCAAGTACGAAGGCGAACACGATCACGCGAAACCGACGCTAAATGTTGGTGAGACGGAGCGACGAGAGAGTGAAACGACGGTGAGGTCATCAGGGTCGAGCTTGCGGTCGGGTGGGACGCGGGTTGATTCTGTGAAAAAGTCGAGGGAGATTAAACCGCGGGAGGAGGACAAGGCGGCGAGTAAGACGGCTTCGACGCCGTCCTCCGGTTCGAGGAAGAGAAGGCGGGCGACTTCGTCTCCTTCGCTAGTTCTCGATACTCCCGTGACGAAGAGTGAGAAGAAAATAAAAATGGAACCGCGCTCGAGCGCCAAGTCGACCGAAACGAGGCAAGTGAAGCGAGCCTCACCGAAAGCGGGCGAGCGATGCTATCGCGCGGCTCAGCAGAGGTTTGAAAAGAAGATGGATGAGGCTTTCGCTACTGCGGGGCAAATTTCAGATTTGAAACCGAGGAAACGAGGTGGTAAAGCTGCGAAGGAGATGGAGCTCGTTTCGATGGCGCAAACACCGACGAGTCCATCGCACATTGGAAAGATGATTAATTACTTTGACAATTACTTCAGCGCTCAGTTCATGAGAGGCAACTCGAGCGCTCTCGCCATCGAGGAGGCAGTTCTTCGAGTGAGAGCACGAAGAGACAGTATCATCGCTGCAGCTGCGATGAAATCTTCGTGTAGGCACAAGAAGCCCGCCTTTGCGCCCTCTGATTTGAGCTTTGACTTTCTGTCCCCAACCTCGCCAACGTGGCCATTTGGAGACGCAGACTTGGAAGAGCACTTGCGACAGACCTCGAACCGAGGACCGCGCATCACAGAGATTTCCACTGCTGGTAAGGGAATAGGTGAGGTTCGTCGCTCCAAGTCCCCGCCTCTTGGACAAAGCCAACGTCCTCCCGCGCTCAGCATTGCGGAGAGCAGCTTACCAGATTACTGGTGTTCCGCGTCTCCATACGCGTGCTTGCGCTCGCCGTTCGAATCTATCGTCACCGGCACACCACTGGTCAGCTCGCTCTCCAAGGCAATCTTCTCGTGGCCCGAGTCGCCTTCTCTCAACGCACTCTCGCCGATTCAAGGGTTTACCAGCATCCAAGGCCAACTCTGCCCTTCGCCGCGCTCGCTCACCTAACCGCAACACTCTCTTACCAAACTACACGCGCGCGCGCGCGCGCTGTAATACCGATTCGCTGGGAACAAACCACTCCAATGCGCTCCTCATCCGTATTTCGCATTTACCCTGTTGAAGACCCGCCTCGATCCGAGCACTCGAGTTTCCCCTGCGGCCGAACCATCCACGTGGCACATTACGTTTGCCGGAGATAGTGTTGCGTAAGAGAAAAACGTAACAACGTCTCGCGTCGGTCGCGTTCCCCGTCAAGGCGACGATCGATCGCAACCGCGACGAAAAGTTCTACGCCCTTGTCCGGGGGCTGCGCGAAGCGAACGCACCGCGCACGGCGGCGCAACGTTCGTACGACGTTAAACATCCCAAAACAGATATTCGAACATTGTCATAACAGACGCGCTGTACCTCGACCGAGACCCTGATCGAGACCCACCTGGCGCGTGAACGCTCGATCAGATGGACCCGGGAGCGTTCCCACCGGAGTCTGAGACCTTTGGAGGCTTTGAAACTTTGTTCGACGACCCGGTGGCGGACGAGTTGCGCGTTACGGTGGAGCTCACTCGCGGCGTCGAAGCGCCCGCAGGCTTGCAAGACCTCAGCAAGGACCTGCTGACGAACATCCCATCGCAAAGCTCGCCGGCAACGACAAAAGACAATAGAGATCGTTCGGCTGAGAGTGTACCAGCGAGCGTTTCTCGCAGTGCTCGCGCCAGGAAGAGCGTAAAGTCGTCCAAGTCTCGTTCGCGCGCCGTCGCCGTCTCGGGCGTCATGCAGTTTTGTTCAAGTTGTCGACAGCACTTGGACGAAGCGACCCAATTCGTGAGCGGTAAAAAGACATGCAAATCGTGTCTACGATACCACAAGGCGTACGGGAGAAAACGACGAAGAGAACATCAGGATGTCGATTTCACAGAGTCTCTGCCCAAGACGAGCTCTTCCCGTCGACGGGCAAAGCCATGCACATAGCCATGCACATTCGCACCACCGTCCCTTAGCTCATGCCGATTTCGCCTCTTCACTCCATCATTAAGAGATACCTTTCACAGATAGACACATTTTTTAGTTGACATCGCATTGATCCTGTCGTCATCGTCGCCGTCGGTTGCTCGTCTCGCGCTCTGAGTGAAATCACCGCTATTCATATTCCAAGCGCTGATTGTCCATCAAAGACACCTTCGTCAGTCTGCGCCGCAGCGCTTCGATCGGTCCAGTCGAGTCATGGCGCTCAGAAAGACTGGGGAGATCCCGTTGGATGCGGCGCGTAAACTGGCGGTAACGGAAGCGGAAGCGCTGGAACAGAAGCGACACGACGAAGCGAGAGCGGCGTTTGAGGCGACGTTTAAGAAGAAAGGACGAGGAGCGCCGCCGACGCTGCCGAAAGTGCGGGAGAGCGTGCGAGAACGACCGGGGGAAGACGAATACGAAGCCGCAGCGGCGGCTCGAAAAGCGGCGTCGGAAGCGGAATCGGACGCGGGTAAAGCGGTCGAGGAAGTTGGAAACTCTGGGTTTCCGCCGGGAGTGGCAGATCCGTTGCGATGCGTCGCACTCGGCGCGGGTGCGGGCGGTGGAACCGCCGGTAAGGTTGCCGCATTCACCGTGGTGGCGAAGGATGGAGAAGATGGTAGAGTGAAAAAGGGCGGTGGATCGGTCAAGTTTGAGGTGAAGAGCGCGTCGACGAACGAAATTGTCGTTCAAGGTGAAGGGAAGGATTGGAACGACGGTACCTATGGGTGTTCTTACTCGGTTTCTGATCGTGGGGACTACGAACTGACCGTGACTTACGACGGGGTGGCCATCAGAGGTTCTCCTTTCCAAGCCTTCTTCAGCGCTTCTCTCGAGCAGACGATAGTGAGCGATCGCGGGATGACGCTTACTGGTGCCGGTGGAGTTGTCGGTATCTGCAGAGACTTTTTGGTGGGCAAGTGCGACCGATCAGTGTGCAAATTCCGACACGCCGCCGTGCCGCCGCCGCCGCCCCCACCTGTAGCTTCCACATCTCAAGCTCCAGAACCACCGGTTCCAGAGGAGTTAAAGAGAACCGCGCACGTTTCTAATCTGCCCACTGCGATGACGATTGATCACGTTAAGCAGATGTTCTCTTTTTGCGGATCGATCTCAGAGATCAGAGAGGGCGGTGCTGGGAAGAATTACGCCTTTATTGAGTTCTCGACTCACAAGGAGGTGCTCGCGGCGCTAGCTTTGAATGGTATGAACGTTGGTGGGAGGAACATTCGCGTAGAACTAGCCAAGACACCAAAATTAGTCACTCCTCGATCATTCACCCCACCGCTGGCGGCCATGAGTGCAAACGTCGAGCAGGCAAAGGCGGCCCAAGAGGCTGCCGCTGCCAGAGCTGCTGAAATTTCAAAACGTCTGCAAGCTGGGGGGCCAGTCGGTAAGAGCAACGATGGGAGTGACGCTAGACACAAGCCGTACTAATCTTTTAGAAGTTGCGCGCGCGCGTGATGTGAATACATATAGTCTTGGATGCTTATTATGCCCTAAGACGCTAGCAAAATGCTCGACGCGCAATGACCTTGGGTCGCCCTCCTTTGAGTTCTTGGCGGAACGACGCCCGAACATCTCACGTCTGACTCAGTACAGTTGAACACATTGCCAATATTACTCTACTCGATATGATAGACGTCCAATACCCAAACGAGGATGATATTGTAAAATGCGTACAAAACATACATTGCGATGTAGATGAAACCCATTTGCCTAGTAATCGAGAACCCCCTGCTCGCGACCGTACCGACGTAAAACACGAGTACGCCGAGCAAAATCAATGAAGACGGAAGAAGTTCAGTAGTGCTCACTTCGATGTAGTTGGGTGTTTGCCATGACAGGTAGCACAACCACGGAAGACCAAGGCCGAGCCAGATGTCAAACACGTTTGATCCGACGGCATTTGCGACAGCCATGTCAGCAAATCCATCCTTCGCAACGGCAATGGATGACAGTGCGTCTGGAATGGAGGTACCCGCCGCAAGGACGGTCGTTCCCATGACGACCGCGGGGATCCCCAACAAGCAGCCAATGCGTGCGCACCACTCCACCATGAAGTGAGAGATGACCCCAATCCAACCAATAGAGATGAGGAAGGAGGCAAAGTACCATGTCTCCCACTTCTTCGTGTGGCACGGTGGGATCGTGAACGTGTACAGAGTGTACCACGGTAAGCTTAATGCCCAAATTGGTCTGTCCTTCCATTCCGACGGCACTTTCCACGGACTAGTGGCCTCCTCATCGCCCTCGTCTTCGCACGCGCATTTGTGCACATGATGATGATGCCACGTCACCTTCTCCGTCTCGTTACGAATCTTGCGAAGTTGACCAGCGCTCATCGGCTTGATAGTGCGAGCGGCAATTCCAGCCTTGAAGCGCTGCGCTGCAAAGCCGACGAGCACCGCACCCGTCACCGAAAGTTCACCCTTTGGTGACGCCTTCTTCTCGGCAACAACAGCGGATGGCGCCGTGGACATCTCTGTAGCTTCTCCCTCCTCCATTTTCTCCTCCTTCACCGTGCGCCCGAGGTAATCACCAAAACGTTTATCCAAGAGATCCATAAAGTACTGGTTCTTCCACATAAAGGCAATGTACGCGCTGTAGAGCAACACGTAAATCAAACCTTCCCACCAGTGAACTTTGCCTCCATTGAAAGTGCCGACAACGCCGCAGATCGCGGCAGCGTAAAAGGTGCAGTCGCGCGCGAGAGGTTTCCAGTCCAATTTAAGCGTTTGCCCGGCAAAGATGACGGTAGTGCCGATGATGACGAGAATGTTGAACACTGCGCTTCCGACAATTGTGCCAACCCCGAGAGCGCTGTCCGTGCCGCTGTTGATCAAAGACATGGCGCTCGAGGCCAGCTCTGGGGCGGACGAGCCCGCCGCCATGAACGTCGCTCCCGCGACGTCATCACTCAGACCGAGCGCTGTGCAAATACACTCGAGCGACGCGACAAAAAAGTCATCACACACAATTGCGATGCCGATGAACAAGTAGATCACGCCAATCAAATAGGCGAATATTCCTCCAGGAAGTTCCCAATCCTTGGTTGGTTTACACGTCTCGCTCGAGCTCAACAGCCTTCTCCCAACACCGTCCATTCCGACACCCGCGGTTCCTCGCGTCCAATCCCTCATTAAGGCGGCTCCGGCCACACCAAACACCACGAGCGCCGTGAGCGCCGCCGTTTGCGTCCTACGAGTCGCAAAAACACAACCAGCCAGCCGTCAGTCAGTCTCGGTCGCTCTCACCTCGGCACTCGCGCTCGTCCGACGTCTGGGCGCGGTTTCGCGTTTCGTCGGTCATCACGCGCTCTCCCGGCGCCCTCTCGCGCGGCGAACCTCCCCCGCTTCCTTCCCGGGTGAAAACCAACAAAAGTCAAACGATGCGCCTCAACCTCGAAGCGCGCCGCGTTTTCCTTCTCCCGCCGGGTCGCCCGCGCACATCAAAATCGAGTCAATTCGTTCGTTCGTTCGTTCGTTCGTTCGTTCGTCGCGAGCGCGCGCACCTCAACCCGTCTTTCCTTCCCCGACGCATCATCGCTCTCCTCTCGCTTCTCCTCCGTCTCGACGTCGCGCCGACCGACGACCCTTTCGACGCGTCGCCGCGAAGATCCATTCTCACCGGCGCCGATTTAGAACAGAATGCGCCGTCGGGAGAGGGATGACGACGAGCGATCCTCCTCGCGCGTTCCGAGACGCTCGACGGACCCTCTCTGCGTGCGTGTCAACACCGTCGGGTATGACCCGGGACGTCGACGAATCGGTGTCGGTGACGACGCGCGCGCGTGTGACGCCCTCGTCGGCGCCGCACGCGGGTTCGCGCGTTCGTTCAAAAAACCAAACGCGCGCGTCGATCGATCGTTCGATCGAACGAGACGCCGCGGACGGACGGACGGACGGGCGGAACGGGGATGGATGTACGTATGTATGAAGCGCACTTGCATACACCGAGTGATAGAGAGATATCTATTGAGGGAAAATACACCACGGCGTCGCCGTCGAGGGCATGCGTACGTATTAGAGATGAAATGAGGGGATCTATGCATCAAACAGTGAGACCACGCCGTGACGGACGCGGGGCGCGGCACTTCGAGGCGCGAACGTCAGTCGCGTCGTTCGGGTGCGAACGTTCAGGAGGAATGGCTTCGTCGAACGGTGGGTGGAACGGTGGCGTCCCAGCGAACGGTGGTGGGACGATGCAACCGACGATGATGGTGACGGGAGGAACCGCGGGAGGGGGAGCACCGCCGACGATTGGGACGGCGCCACCGATGCGACAACATCTTCAGCATCACGGTAATCTTCAACAGCAGCAGCAGCAGCATCTGGTGGAAAGAGCGACGGATGCGATGGGGAAGGCGACGTTGACGCCGCCACCGATGCAGGGACAACCGCCAGTATACGGTGGTGGTGCACCAGGGGGGATTACACCGTTGGGATACGGGGGACCGGCGATGCATTCTTCAGCGGTTCCGGCTCCGCCGACGCAACAGCCGCAGCATCAGAGGACGTACCCGCAACACCAGCCGCATTTGGGGGGTGGGACGATGATGGGGGGCGTTGGGACGCCTCCGATCGTCGGAGGTGGAGCGGTCGGGGCGGGGGTGATGCCGCCGCAGCCGGGGATCGGGGCTCCGGTGATGCCGGGGGCGCCGCAGCCCGGGTATGCGCAACCGCTTGCGGCGAATCGAGGAGGGTCAACGTCTAGAATAGATCCGTCGCAGATACCGCGGCCGGTGCACGTGAGTCACGCGGAAAAGGTTAGGTATAACACTCGGAGCGAGATGGATCAGTCGACGCATCCACCTTCGGCGCTCGTGGAGTACGTGGGTGTAGATTTAGGGAGCGCAAATCCAAGGTATATGCGCTCGACGATTAGCAGCGTGCCAAACACGGGGGATTTGTTGACGACTTCTGGGATGCCGTTGAGCATCATGACGCGTCCGATGGCGTTGCCGCATCCAGAGGAAGCGCCGATTCAAGTGATAGATAACGGTGCCGTCGGACCAGTACGATGTGGGAGGTGTAAGGCGTACATGAATCCGTACATGCGCTTCATCGATCACATGCGTTTTGAATGCAACTTTTGTCACTTTGTCACCGAAGTGCCTCCGGATTACATGTGTAACCTCGGTGCCGATGGTAAACGAACAGACTGGACCGAGAGGCAAGAACTGTGCCGGGGTAGCGTGGAATACGTCGCCCCAGCGGAGTACATGGTTCGCCCGCCGATGGCTCCGGCATATTTGTTTCTCATCGAAGTCACGGCGCAGGCGATCCAGAGCGGCGTCACCACGAGCGCGTGTGAAGTCATTCTTCGTACGCTCGACTCTATTCAGGGTGCTGAACACGCGCTCGTGAGTATCGCGACTGTGGACAGTAGCATTCACTTTTACCACGTCAAGGAAGGCGCGGAGAAGCCATCGATGCTCGTCGTTCCAGACGTCGACGACTCCTACGCTCCCCTCAAGAGTGGGCTTCTGATGCCGCTAGCGAAGAATCGCGAGGCTATCGAGAAGCTGCTGAAAACGATTCCAGAATCGTTTTCGTCGTCTGCTCCCGGACCGAACGCCTCGACGGCTGGTATCAAGTCGGCGATTGAATGTCTGAAGCCGACTGGCGGTAAGGTGATGGCCTTCTTGGCGACAATTCCAAACGTGGGCATCGGCAAGCTTGAAGCGCGCACCAGCACCACCGGGCAACGAACGGGAAACATAGAAAAAGAACCGCTTAGATGCATGGCTTCGGTAGACAAGAACTACCACAACATGGCGATGCACGCCGCTGAGCATCAAGTTTGTATCGATGTCTTCCTGTGCGTGTCATCATCCGTGGACGTCGCGACTCTCGGCGTCTTGCCTCGCATGACGGGCGGATCCTTGTACAGATACCCTGGATTCAACGTTGAACAAGACTTTGCGCAGCTTCACAACGATCTCAGATGGAATCTCATTCGTCCACAAGCCTTGGAAGCGGTGATGCGCGTGCGCGCGAGCGCCGGTCTCGGTGTGCAAGACTACAATGGATTCTTCTGCAAGAGAACAATGACGGATATTGATTTGCCGGCGTTGGATAGCGATAAGACTATCGCTGTCACGTTGAGATACGAAGACAAGCTCGTCGACGGTAAGGAAGCTTACGTGCAATGTGCGCTGTTGTACACAACCATGTCTCGCGAGAGACGCATTAGAGTGCACACGATTGCTTTGCCCATCACGTCTGTGTTGGGTTCGCTCTTCCGCGCCGCTGACTTGGATGCTCAGATAACTTGGGCGGTTCGCAAGTCGGCTTACACTCTCTTGACTGGAAACGGTACGCTCACTGCGGCGAAAGACGCATCTTTGCAACAGTGCATAGCCACATTGTACGCCTACCGCCGATTCTGCGCCAGCAACAATAGCAGTGGACAGCTCATTCTGCCGGAAGGTTTGAAGACTTTACCGCTCTACGTACTCGGTCTGCATAAATCACATGGTCTCCGATCAGACGCGTCGCCAGACGATCGAGCGATGTGGCTGTACCGTGCGCTTGTCTCCCCACCAGAACTGATGACTCCGGCTGTGTACCCGCGTCTCTTCTCTGTCCACGATTTACCAAAGGACTCTTCCTTCCCTCCGATACCTCCTTCGCTCTGGCTCAGTGCGGAAAAACTCAGTCAAGATGGGGCATATCTCTTGGATGATGGTCAAGAAATCTTGCTGTGGATTGGACGGCAACTTCCGGTTGAAATCTTACGCGACTTGTTTGGCACGGAAAATGTCGACGACATTGCGTCGTCGCGAGCCACCGTGCCGAGCTTTGACAATCCGACGTCAAAGGCGCTCAACGATTTCATCAACGCCATACGCAAACAGAGAGGCGCATTTTTACGCACTAGGATCCTCAAGCGTGGCGACAGCTTGGAGGCGCTCTTCTACAATCGTCTCAGCGAGGACAGAAGTCCCGCGGGCATGAGCTACGTCGAGTTCCTTTGCCATTGCCACCGTTTGATCATGAACAAATCCAACTGATCGACGACCATTGGACACACTCACACTTAGCATTTAAACTTAGCAGCGCTTAATGAGATTAACGCGCGTAGGACATCTCACAAATCTAAAGTAAGCCCAATGATAGAGAGAGCTTCCTCTCGACCACACTGCAAAGCGCTCCCGTCACTACGTTCGCCACTCTTCCGCGTGACGCTCGCGAGGGAAGTCAGTCTAGGGCGCCAGGATGAAGATCGCGATTGAAGGGTGCTGTCATGGCGAACTAGATGCCATTTATAGCGCCATAGCGCACTTGGAGACTGTAGAAAAAGTGAAGATTGACCTGCTCATTTGTTGCGGCGATTTCCAAGCGGTGAGAAACCTGGACGATCTCGAGTGTATGTCCGTTCCAGACAAGTACAAAGAGCTTGGAACGTTCTACAAGTACTACAGCGGTGAGAAAGTCGCACCCATACCCACTCTATTCATCGGTGGTAACCACGAGGCGTCGAATTACCTCTGGGAATTGTACTACGGCGGGTACGTGGCGCCAAACATTTACTACGTTGGTCACTCTGGAGTGGTAAACTTTGGAGATTTGCGCATTGGGGGGTTGTCTGGCATTTACAAATCACACGATTACAAGAAGGGTCACCATGAACGACCACCATATCTCGGGCACACGGTGAAAACGGCGTACCATGTTCGGGAGTTTGACGTGTTCAAGCTCAAGCAAGTGAAGCAGCATGTAGATGTATTTCTGAGCCACGACTGGCCCAGGGGCATTGCGCATCACGGAAATAAGCAAGAATTGTTTCGCAAGAAGAAGTTTCTACGAGATGAGATCGAATCGAACAGTTTGGGATCACCGCCTGCGGAGGAACTACTCAAGCGGTTGAAACCGTCGTACTGGTTTAGCGCACACTTGCACGTCAAATACGCAGCTCTCGTAAAGCACGATGATGATAAAACGACAAAGTTCTTAGCTTTAGATAAATGTTTGCCGCGGCGAGACTTTTTGCAAGTCATCGATTTGCCCGACAAGAGCGCCGAAGGTGGGTTCAGTTTGGATGAAGAATGGCTATCGATTCTAAAGGCGAATCACGAGTACCATTCGGTGACTCATAGCCCAGCACAACTACCGGCTTACGGCACACCAGAGGCGGTAGAGATTGAACCTCATCGAAAATGGGTCAGCGAACGATTAGGCACGGTCGGGTCATCTGCCACCACACCTCCAGCCTTTGCCGCTACGAGACCGGCGTACGATCCATCCATGGAGACCCGCCGTCGCGGCAGAGCGCCAGATACTGTGGACGTCAACCCGCAAACGCAAGCGATCATGGATTTACTAGAGCTCGATTTGAAAATCAACGCGCCGAGTGGAGGTGGGGATGGTGGGGATGTGAGATACTATTCCGTGCCGAGGCAGGGACCGTTTGGCGCAGCTCCTCCTCAGCGGCGAGCTCCGCCTCCGCCGAAGCTTGCAGACGAAAACGAGATTGAACTTTAGCGTGTGTAAATTGATAGCTGATTGTTGTTACACCTCTTGGAAGGGGGTGATGTTTTAATTTAGTACTTGTAGTTACGGTATGTCGAAAAAGAACCAACAAAATGATACACTCTATTCCGCCCCTTCAGTCGGAGGCGCTGTGCGCAGGCTCATCTCCTTGCCATCCTTTGCCTTCAGCTTTTCTTCATCAGCCTTGTTCATCGCCTTCTTTGCGAGCTCGTATCCAGCAAAGTTCATGGCGCCAAGGGGTGCGATCCAAGCCATGCGCGGGATGGCGCCCTTCATTAACGCCTTCGGGCCCTCCGTCTTGACAATGTGAGCCATCGATACAAAGAGGTTCTCACCGAGAGGCACAGAGCCAGTCATCGTACGAGTCTTCATCACATCGAATGGGTTCACCATGACTGAACCAAGAGCACCCGCACACGCACCGACAATAATCACCTGATAATTCTCAAGCTCCTTGCCGCCCTTCATCGCGACTGCAACCTTTTTCAAATTCTCGTAAATCATCAACCCGGTGACGTAAAAGGGAATTTCACGGGTGAGTGTGGCTGCAGTCCCAGCATAAAGAGCGCGTGGATTCTTTTTAACCATTCCAGTGGCGGCAGAGACCACATTCGGATACTGATCCGTCTGCAGCCGTTGCTTCAATACTTCACACGGGATGCGAACGCAAGTGCCGAAAAAAGTGCCTAGACCAGAACCCAAGCCTTGAATGGTGGTCTCCGTCACGAGCGGGAAAGCCATAGCCGGGGCTAAAGCGATACAAACAACTTCGTATGTAGCCGTACGTAAGCCGTGTCCCAAGAAATTACCGCTCACCGCGGGAATGATGCCTTGATAAATTTTGCGTGGGCCGAGCTTTGGAACGCTCTTGACGAGCTCAAGAAGCGTTGGTCCCTTACCGACGGCAGCCTGAAGCCGCGTCTTGAGTGTATCGAGCGGGTGCATCATGCTTGTAGTGCTCGCACTCGCTAATCCTCCAGCAAACGCAGCACGCGCAGCCTTCTTGAAGTTTCCAGTTCGTACTGGAGGGCTGAACTGCACAATCGTAGCAGCTTCGAACCAGACCCTCGAAGGATCCGTCTCCCGAGCCACTTCGTGCGGTAAAAGCATCAAAAAGTTACGAAATTGACCGTAAGTGACGTAACCTTGCCTCGAGTATTCGTTACTTCCGCGCAAATGACTCATCATGGCTTTGACATTCGCCTCAGTCGCGGGCAAGTCTAAACCTTGAAGCACCTGCTTGATGTCCGACGTCTTTAACAAACCGTTTCGAGACATGGACATCGAGTTGAAGGTTCGCAACATGGTGGATTCACGCTCATTCATAACGCTCTGAAAGTCTTCCCAAGTGATGGATCGCGCGAAGATTTTGTTACCCTTTGCCTTTTCCATGAATGCCTTGGCGTAGTGTGGAGGTAAATTGCGCTTCTTCATCGCGTCCTTCAAGTCATCTAGCGTCAGCTTCCCTTTACCCGATCGATCCACCTCGTCGAAAAATTTACGACCTATCGCGTCATTAACGTCATTTTCGTCAGTCATTCGCACGAGTCGAGAACGCGCTCACGAAAGAAAGGCTTTCTAAAAATCGAGACTTTGCGAATTCGCCTGGGCGCCCGCCCTTTTTCCCGCACCTTCTTCCTCGGTATACGCGAAAAAGTCCGCCACATTGGACAAACGTCTCCTATCCGGGTGGTACTTGGCCTCGCTCTGCTCCGCCCTGATGTCATCGATCAAGTTTCGCAAATCTTCAACGTTGGGCACCTTGATCTCCTTGAGCGCCGACTCCGTCTTGCTTCGCATGTCCTTCACCGCCTCCTTAATGCTCTCCGTGTCCAATCGACTCGGGGGTTCTATCCTCGCCAAGAACCGTCCAAACCTTCGTTTAATATCCCGCCTCCCGTCGTTTCCTCGCAACACGAACCCTCCGCCTCCTCCTCGAAGCTCGTCCTCGCCCCAACCTTCCTTTTTCGCGCTCCTCCTCGTCAGCGCCGTC
>Ga0181601_10000520_pt1 | contig 31303 bp, 19 predicted proteins | sample 041ome_8_FD_133020 | JGI IMG/M metagenome (GOLD analysis project Ga0181601, IMG submission 133020) | Coastal salt marsh microbial communities from the Groves Creek Marsh, Skidaway Island, Georgia - 041407BS metaG (megahit assembly) | ecosystem: Environmental > Aquatic > Marine > Intertidal zone... | reverse complement strand
CGACGTTCTTGATGTCCGCCACATCACTCTCGACCTGGCTGTCGTAATGCCGAAACATCGGCATCTGCCAAACAGGCTCACCGGCAGACTGGGCCGCCGTCACCAGCTGATCACAGCTGGCCTGATCATTGGTAAAGAGACCGGCCACATCGTGCCCGAGAGCCACCATGCATGCACCAGTGAGCGTCGCGGCATCAATGATGCGAGCAGGCTCAAGGCCACGGACAACGTCGAGCGTGTCAGCAAGCACGAGCCGACCTTCGGCGTCCGTGTTGTGGACCTCGATCGTGACACCGTTGCGGGCCGTGAGCACGTCTCCCACCTTGTAGGCGGCAGGGCCAGTCATGTTCTCCACGAGCCCCATCGCTGCCACTACATCAACAGGGAGTTTGAGGGCAGCAATCGTTGCGATCGTACCGAGCATGGTGGCAGCGCCTGCCATGTCACACTTCATGCCCATCATCGAATCGGCTGGCTTCAGCGAGAGTCCACCGGAGTCAAACGTGACTCCCTTTCCCACGAAGGCGATCTCTGGCTTACCGTCACGACGCCCAGGACCGCGATACCGCATCATCACCAGGCGTGGTGGCCGGCTACTGCCACGCGAAACGGCGAGCAAGGCGCCACAGTTTTCCTTCGCCAGTCGTGTCTCGTCCCAGACCTCGATGTCGATGCCGAGATGCCCCGCAACTGCGGAGGCCTCCTCGGCAAACGCCTGGGGATACATGTCTTCGGGAGCAAGGTTGACCAGCCGTCTGGTGAGGTTGATGCCATCACCGAGGTGGCAGCCACGCTCCACCGCATCGGCTGGAGCTGCAAGCCAGATCGTGGTCCCAAAGGCGGTCCGCTTCTTCTCTTTGCGGTACAGATCCTGTCCCACCATGCCGACGGTCGCCCCAGCCACGGCATGTTCAATCTGCCGCGTACTCCACGAACCATCGGAGAGGAAGGCCACCGTCCCACGTTTGCGGGCTGCAAGTGTCTTGGCCGCCGTGGCAGCCGCTCTGTAGAGCACGCCCTGATCGAGTTCTTCACGCTTGCCGAGTCCAACCACCAGCAGATGCCCTGCAGCGATCCCCGCAGGCGCGAGAATCGACACACACTCGCAGGCCTTGCCACTGATCTCTCCGGCAGCCGCCAGCCGCGCAATTACACCACCGACCGCCGCATCAACCTGTGCTACCGCACCGGCGCCAATGCCACCTTCGGTGGCAAACACTACCAGAGCTTCCGCTTCGACGCTCTCTGGCTGCAGCGACGGCTCAGCGACGATCCGGCTGGTTTTGGCTTGGCTTGCAAACTCACTCATCGTCGGCCTCATTCCTGTCTGGTGCATTGGCCCTGCCTGGCGCATTGGCTGGCCTGTTGTGGTCAGGGTGTTCACAGCATAGCCATTTGACAATCTCGTCACTCGCTCTCCGCAAGCACTCACCCAACGAATCCTGACCCCTCACATCTGGAAGACGCGGCCAACTTCGCTACCATACGCCCTAGGCGGATCCTTCTGGAGATATTTTTATGCGTTCAGAGCGAACGTGGCGGCCTGCGTGCGCCGACGCCCTTCCCACACTGCGGCGTCCACTTGGCGGTCGCGCTCACCGGCTGACTGCAGCGGCGGCTCTTGGACTTCTGCCTGCCTCGCTGGCGTTTGGCGAAGAAACAACTGCGAGCCTCAATACCGGCGACACCGCCTGGATGATCGTGGCGACCGCCCTGGTACTGTTCATGACACTGCCTGGCCTCTCGCTGTTCTACGGCGGCCTCGTCCGCAGCAAGAACGTGCTGTCCGTACTCGTGCAGTGCCTGGCTATGGCGGGCGTGATGAGTCTCCTCTGGGTGGCCTACGGCTACAGCCTTGCCTTCGGCAATGGTGGTGGGCTGCAGTCGGTCATCGGGGGCACCGAGCGGCTCTTCCTCAGCGGCATCACCGTCGACTCGCTCTCCGGCACGATTCCTGAGCCACTGTTTGTCGCCTTCCAGATGACCTTCGCGATCATCACTCCCGCATTGATCGTGGGAGCCTTCGCTGAACGCATGCGGTTTAGCGGCATGCTGATCTTCTCGGCGATCTGGTTCACCTTCTCCTACCTCCCGATCTGCCACATGGCCTGGGGAGGCGAAGGCTCACTCTTTCACGGCTGGGGCGTGATCGACTTTGCGGGCGGCACGGTCGTGCACGTAAACGCGGGCATCGCGGGCCTTGTGACCTGCTTGATGGTCGGCGCTCGCCGCGGCTTTCCGCGGGAGCCGATGCGTCCCCACAACCTGCCTCTGGCAGTGATGGGCACTGGCATGCTCTGGGTTGGCTGGTTCGGCTTCAATGCCGGGAGTGCTCTTGCCGCCAACGGACAGGCAGCCATGGCCCTGCTGGTAACACACCTGGCCGCGGCTGCTGCTGCCACGACCTGGATGCTGATCGAACTCTGCACCCATAAGAAGGCATCGGCGCTCGGCGTGGCCACAGGAGTTGTCGCCGGCCTCGTGGCGATCACGCCTGCCAGCGGCAACGCTGGCCCACTCGGTGCGATTGGGCTTGGATGTGTGTCCGCAGTCGTCTGCTACTGGTCAGCCACGTCCCTCAAGCACCGCTTTCACTACGACGACAGCCTCGATGTGTTTGGTGTGCATGGAGTGGGGGGCATCGTGGGGGCCGTGCTGACTGGCGTCGTCGCCTCGCCTGCCCTCGGTGGCTCAGGCATGTCGCACGAATCGATGCTGACCCAGGTCTGGTGGCAGACGGCAAGCGTCCTGGTGACCGTGGTCTGGAGCGGTGTCGTGTCGGTCGTGGCCTTTGGGATCGCTCAACGAATCGCCGGCATGCGAGTGCTGCCTGAGGTTGAGCAGATGGGCCTTGACCTCTCCGAACACCAGGAGCAGGCCTACGAGATCGTCTGATTCTCGTCTCGCGGAAGTGACGTTGAATCCCGCACCAGTGAGAGGAGCACCGGCAGCACCACGAGGTTGCCAACGAGGCCACCAGCCAGCGTGAGGCACGAGAGGGTGCCGAACGACACCGTCGGCAGAAAGCCACTGGTGCGGAGAGCAAGAAACCCGATCACCAGGGCGAGCGTGGAGAACACAATCGCCCGCCCGGCAGTCTGATGGGCCACGCCTAAAGCCGCCTCAATCGGGTGCCCTTCATCACGCCGGCGGCGATACGCCGTCACATAGTGGATGGAGCTATCCACCGACAGGCCCATAGAGACTGCCGCAATCATGGCGGTGCCCATATTGATCGGCTGTCCAACCCACCCCAGGATGCCGAGCACGAGGAAGATCGGGAGTGCATTGGGGACCAGGGCAAGCCCGCCGAGGAGCGGACTCCGAAAAGCAACCGAAAGCATCGTAAAGATGCCGACCGCCGCCAGCGAGAACGTCAGCCACTGGTCTGTGATCATCCGCTCAACCAGCTGCGCAAGCAGCACGAAGAAGCCAGTCACCTCGCCTCCTCTGCCGGCCTCATCTCGCGGAAATGCTTCGGTGGCAAGCGTCCGCACCTGCTCAATCATCGCCCGTTTCGCTTCTGCTGACTGCCGCTCTCGGGCCCTCAGCATCACCCGCAGCCAGGTCGATCCATCACTCGGGTCTGTCCCGATCAGCGCGGAGGCCAGCTGCGGGAGCTGGCCTTTGAGTCCGCCAATCGCCTGCTCCAACAGCCAGCTGCCGGCTGAGGAGGCTGCCAGTTGACGTGACGGAATGGGAGAGACTGCGTCAATCACATCGACGAGGCTGAGCACCTTCGTCAAGGCTGGCCTCGGCCCATCCGGACCGGCAACGGTGAGCTCACGCAGCTGGTCTTCAAACTCACTCAGGGCTGTCAGGCTCGCCCCGTCCACGCCAGCCGGCACAGGAATCAACACATCCCACACCCCCGCACCACCGAGCTTGGCCTCAACCACGTCGTATGCCGACACGATCGGACTTTCAGCGCGAAAGTTCTTCGTGAAATCTGTCTCCACGGTCAGCCGGCTCATTCCAGCAATCGCCACTGCCACAACGATTCCTGTGACGCTGAGGATTGTCCTCGGCTTGGCGACAATCCGCTGCACGAGTCGATCCAGCGTGTGCTCCAAGGCCCCCTCACCAATCGCTCGCTTGGGATCACTGTCAAACCGTCCTGCCAGCGCCAAAAAAGGCACGGTGCATAACACCGCCACTAGCACGAGCCCAGCTCCCAAGGCCGTCATGACGCCAAAGTCGTGCACAGGCCCCACGCGGCTGGCCATTAGCGAGCCAAAGCCGATCATGTCGGTGGCAATCGCGCCAGCCACAGGCCAGAGCAGACGCGCAAGCGTTTCTTGCAACGCCACGGTTGGCTCACACCCCAGTTCCCGTTGACGGCGATACTCCACAATCAGATGCGTGACCGTCGCAATCCCCACCACGGTGATCATCGCTGAGAGCATTGTTGAAACCATCGTCAGCTTGACGCCGGCAAGCGACAGCACACCTCGTGTGGTCCACAACGCCATCAGCACAACGGCCAGCGGCACCACGACCCAGCGAAGACTGCGAAACAGCAACAGCAGCACGCTGCCGGCGAGCAGGCCTGCCGCGGTCCCGAGTAGATTGCCGTCACGGCGGAGCATGGCGAAGCCGTCATGCAGCATCACCGGCTCACCAGCTACCATGCCGCCTGGCAGTTGCCGCATCACCTCGCGAATGCCTTGGATAGCCCTGGCTCGCACCGCCGCAGGATCACTCTCGCTACCGCCGGGAGCAGCCAGCAGGCAGGCAATGCCGGCGGTACGACGGTCTGCCCCCACCACGTAGCCTTCCATCAGATCGACAACGCCCGCAGCCATCGGTATCGTGTCGACCTGAATGATCCGCTGGCCAAGAGGCGTGTCTGCAAGGCTCATCACCGACGTGACGCCTGGAATCTCCTCAATTTGGCGAGCAACGCCCTCGAGCGAGGCAATCCCTGTCGGCGTGAAGAGTTCGGCATCGTCGTAGACAGCCAGCACCACCTCGTTCGCGCCAAAGGCACGTGCTAGCCGATGATACGGAGGCAGGGCAGGATCCAAGCGATCGAACATGGTTTCGATCGACTGTGAAAACTCAAGTCGGCGAGCCTGATCAACCGCCGCCACGGTGAGCACCACCGCGACCACAGCCAGGTACAGCCGCCACCGCACAAGCCAGACAGCGAGCCACCGAGCGCCGACGGGAACGCGATCCGTGGCTTCTCTCTCGGGCACACCAGGCGACTGCGACATCCGTTTCGCTCGTACTCAGCACGCGTGTTTACGGGCAGGCTTCATGACAAACGCCCGAAAGAGACGCCGCAGCCTACCTAGCACGCTGCCCATCCTACCTGATTTCGCGTTTGGAGCGGCCGGCAACGATTCCGCACCGCCCCATGCGCAAGTCACTGAAAAAACTTGACTTACGACGAAAGCACAGCCGCCGGTGCACCCTTGACCGGCCCATGGCAGCACACCTATAGTCCCGCGCGTTTTTGCCTTTGGTCCGCAGGCAGCGTTCTGCCCAAGGACCTGACGTGTCTCGTACCAACGCGTGAACTCCATCCTCCACCTCACCCGACCTCCGTTACCGCCTCGTGAGTCTACGAGCGGTCGGTTGCTGCGCACGCAGGCTGTGCTGGCGGTCGTGGTCACGCTGTTGGCATGCAACGCGGCAGCAGTGCCGCGGGAAGTTCGTGGTGACGAAGCCCTCCCACCACCGAGTTCACCGGCCGGCGTTCTGGCAACGCTGCCCACTCGAGGGCTGGCGGCCGCGATTGCCGAGGCGGGCCAGATCGAAGTGCCCGGCGTCGATCCCGCTGAGCAGCTTTCAGTTCGTGCGGGCCAGGCCTCCCGCTGGACTGAGGGTTCCTACGACGTCTGGCATCTGACCGGCGGTGTCACCATCGCGCAGGGGCCCACAACCGCCTCAGCGCATGAGGCGGTGATCTGGATTGAGCAGCAGCCTGCAGTTCTTGACGACACAGTCGTTGATACGCCCACCGCACCACCTGTGCGGAGCGTGCTTGTGCGGATGGCAGGAAACGTGGAGGTTGACGCTGGCGATGCGACAGCAGCGGTGATCCGTGGGCCCAGCTGGGCCGGCCGGTTCTGGACGTACCGTGATCCGGACCTCGATTTCACGAGCGTTGTCCCGCCAGCAGGCACTCCTGTGCAGTACGACGGCGCGCTGGTCGGCAACGCCTTTGCAGGAGCCCCACAGCAGTCCGGTTCTCCCAGTGAGGTCATGCTCACCTCGGGCGAAGAACTCAGCAGCGAGGCCGACACGGTCGAGTTTCTCCCTCCACTGGCCGATGGCGATGACACGGTTGATCAGGCGCAGTTCAGCGAGTTTGCCCCGAGCAGCGGCCCCCAGGTGACGGCCACCGAATCGGCACGACGACTGCGGGCATTCCCACGATCAAGCATGCCACTGAACGTCCGCTGGTATCCCAGTCCAGGCGGCGGGGAGTGGGTGGCCGTGATCACCTCCGGGGTGAACCTTGTCATCGATGGTGTTGACCCGGCTGGCCCTCTCGACATCTCCGCCGACCGGCTGGTGATCTGGACACAGGCCGCCGAGCAGCCCTCGCTCGATGGCAGCAGCAGCCAGGCCTCCAACGTCCCCATGGAAATCTACATGGAGGGCAACGTCATCTTCCGCCAGGCCCAACGGGTGGTCGAGGCGGTCAGCATGTACTACGACGTGCCGCGGAGCTCCGGTGTGATCACCGGCGCAACCGTCCTGACGCCCGTCAACAACTACTCTGGGATGGTCCGCCTGCGAGCCGACGTGATGCGGCAGGTGAATCGCAGCGAGTTTGTCGCTCAGCGGGCTGGGCTGACCTCAAGTCGACTGGGCATGCCCACCTGGGAGTTCCGCGCTCGAGAGATGACCTTCACTGACGAACAGGTTCCACTCCCGGGCCCTTTCGGCCAGACGCTGATCGATCCAGCGACAGGTGAACCTGCTGTCGAACACCAGCAGTTCATCACCAGTCGCGGCAACACCGTGGAACTGCTCGGGCTGCCGGTGCTCTGGTGGCCTGTGCTTGCCACCAACGCCAAGAAGCCAACCTTCTATATCAACAATGCACAGATCAAAAACGACCAGATCTACGGCACGCAGCTGCTCACCAGCTGGGACGCGTTTCAGGTGTTCGGCTGGAAGCGAGCCCCTGACGGCGTCGACTGGGACTTTGACGTGGACTACCTCAGCCTGCGTGGGCCGGCTGCAGGCACCTCGCTCCTCTACGATCGTCCAGAGTTTTTTGGGCTCGGCACACCCGCCAACGGCGTCCTCGACGGCTGGTTCATCAACGATACCGGCATCGACAATCTCGGCCTCTACCGTCGTGACTTCACCTTCCCTAACAGTTTCCGCGGACGAAGCTTCTGGAGGCATCGTCAGAATATCTCCAACGAATGGCAGATGCGGGGCACGGCCGGCTGGATCAGCGACTACAACTTCCTGGAAGAGTATTACGAAGCTGAATGGGAAGAGGGCTATGAGCAGCGAACCTGGCTCGACATCCGTCGCACGGTCGACACCCGTGAGCTGAGGCTGCTGGCAAGCTATCGCGTCGACCCTTTCTTCACGCAGAGCCAGTGGTGGCCCCGGCTCGACCACTACACCGTCGGCCAGCCGCTGCTCCGTGATGCTCTTACCTGGTACGAGCACTCCAGCGTGTCGTACGTCAGCCAGCCCCTGCCGCAACCGCCTGACGCAGGCCAAGGCCTCGAGTTCTTCACGCTGCTGCCCTATGAGTCCGACGTGATTGGCGAACGGCTTGCCACTCGCCAAGAGATCGACCTGCCTTTCCAAGCTGGTGCGGTCAAACTCGTTCCCTACGCACTCGGTGAACTCGCCCACTGGGGGCAAGACCTCAACGGCAATCCGCTTGACCGTGCCTACGGCCAGGTTGGCATCCGCTCAAGCCTCCCCATGTGGTGGGCAGACAACTCGATTGAGAGCACGCTGTGGAATGTGCATGGGATCGCCCACAAGGTTGTCTTTGATGTCGACTTCTCATACGCCAACTCAACACAGAACATTGACCAACTGCCGCTCTACGATCAGATCGACGACGACACAATCAACCAGTATCGTCGCAACATTCCGTACTGGGACTTTGGCGCTGTGCCATTTCAGGGCTCCGTGGTTCCGTTGGCAGATCCCTTCATCTTTGGACCCGACAACAAGTTTGACCCACGCAGCTATGCGGTCCGCCGAGGCATGGGAAGCTGGGTCAATGGCCCCACGGAGATTGCCAACGATCTCACTGCCTTCCGCGTCGGTGCTCGCCAGCGGTGGCAGACGAAGCGTGGTCCCGCAGGCAACCGCCGAATCATCGACTGGATTACTCTCGACATCGACGGTGAGTTCTTCCCTGTCGAGGCGCAGAACTTTGGCCAGGTACTCGGACTCTGGCAGTACGACTTCCGCTGGCATGTCGGCGACCGCACGGTCGTGCTCTCCACCGCCGACGTGGACTTCTTTACCGAAGGGCAGCAGCTCTACACAGTCGGAGCGTTGATCAACCGCTCTACCAGGGGCAGTTTCTACATGGGCTTCCAGGAGTTTGCCGGCCCGATCGAAGCGAGCGTCTTGACAGGCTCGTACACCTACCGCATGAGCCCCAAGTGGGCGAGTTCGTTCGGCACCGCGGTTAACCTCACCGGCCGCAACATTGGCCAACGACTGCAGCTGATCCGTATCGGCGAAGCGTTCCTGATGAGCTTCGGCTTTAACGTCGACTACAGCCGCAACAATGTTGGCGTGACCTTCAACCTCGAGCCACGCTTCCTCTCGCGGACGCAGTTTGCCAGTGGCACCGGCATCGACATTCCCGTGGCAGGTGCCTACGGGCTCGAGTAGTCCGTCTCAATCGGCGTCGTCGGCGAGAGCGTTCGGATGAGGCTCAGGGCCGCGAGCGAGCCTCCAGAGCGCGAACGTTCCGGCGAGCAGCAGGTAGCCGGCCGCCATCGAGAGTGGCCCACGACCGACAGCCTCGGCCGGAAGCTCGCCAATCGCCCACGGCACGAACATCCGCCCGTCGGCAAACGGCGAATGAATGATGCCAAAGAGCGTCATCCCGGCAGCGGCAGCAGACCAGAGAGCGGCCCCCACCAAACGACGATCGATCAGGCTTGCTGTCATCCCCGACCAGACGAGGCTGGTGACAATAAAACCCGAGGCCAGCATATGGAGCGTGTAGACCTCCACAGCAAGTGGCCCTTCCGGGGTCGCTCCTGCGGCAAGCATCTTGTCGGAATGGATGACCATCATCGCGGCCAGAGCTGGCACGCAGGCAATCACCACTGCTGGGTAATGCCGGACGGGCGTGGCATGAAAACTCTGAGCAGTGATCTCGAGACCAATGAACACGAGAATCGGCAGGATCGCCGGTGCTGGAATGATCTCGTAGAGGTAGGCGAAGCTCCCGGTCAGCCCGGCACCGCCAATAATCACCGCAGTGGCGAGCGTGTAGGCGGCCCTTCCGCCCATCGCCTTGTAGGCGGGATGCCCGATGTATGGCGTTGTCTGGATCACGCCACCGCAGGCGCCTGCGATCACCGTGGCGAGGCCTTCCACGGCGATGATCCGACCAGTGTGGTATTCGTCACCAGCAGCCGCGGCGCTCTCCGTGCAGTCAATGCCTCCGACCACGGTTCCCAAAGCAAAGGGGATCACAATCGGCAGATATTTCAGCATATCGCCCCAGGCTTCGAGCCACTCAAGCTTGACCGCGGCAAGCCACTCCGTCGGCCAGAGTGCAGCTGCCGGGTCGATCAGTGCGTGCGGTTCCCCTGCCGGCAGCCAGCCTGCCGCCCCGCCGACGGCGTAAAGCCCACCGCCGATCAGGAGGGCGGCGAGCGCTCCGGGGATTCGCAGCGGAAAGGGAATCGCCGCCGTCAGACTCGCAAGAATGATGCCCATTGAAACCAGCCCAACGATCGGCGTGCCAACGATCTCTAGTGTTGGCAGGAAGGTGATCAGGGCGAGGGCGATCGCCGCCAGGCTTCCCAGCAATCCAGCCCGTGGCACCAGACGGCGAATCCGGCCAGCGAACGGCGCGCAGGCGAGTTTGAAGAGACCACTCGCCACGATCGCACACATGCCAATATGCCATGCATGCCGTGCGGCAGCCTCCTGCTCGAGGCCACTGCCAAGGGATTCCAGGTATGCAGGGCCCAGCACGAAGAACACCATCCCAAAGGTGCTGGGCGTATCGAGCCCCAATGGCATTGCCGTCACATCATCACGGCCTGTCCGCCGGGCGAGCCGAAAGGCCATCCAGGTAAACAGGAGGTCGCCGATCACCACGCCCACGGCGGTGCCCGGGACGAGATGCCCCAAGGCAAACTGTGCCGGATAGTCAAAGACCGTGGCCAGGAGGCCGACGGTGAGCACAAGGTCAGCCAGGTTGTCGAGAGCGAGTCCGAAGAACGCGTTGACATCCCCAGGTCTGGCCCACTGGTAGGGTTTGGTCTTCATTTCCCGCTTCCCATGCAGGCCTCCTCGTGACAGCGATCGCACTCCCGACCGCATCCGGCCGCAGGATACCAGACCGGTCACCCCTGCTCCGCCCGGCCTGTTTTGGGGCAGCCAGATCTCTCGCAAGTCTGGCTATACTCGTGGACGGGCGGGAAAACTGCCCACGAACCTTTTTCCGGCCAGCTGCGTAACGAGGAAGAGTCCGTGCATGACCTGCCCGCCCAATCGGGACGGAATCAACCAACCCAGGGGGGTGGGTCTGCCTGGCAGGCATCGTCTGTCGAGTCTTCTGGCCCGACCGATGAGGCCCTGCTCGAGCAGTTCTGTGAGAGTGGTGATGAGGCGTCTTTCGAGGCACTTCTGCATCGCTACGAGCGTGAACTGTTCAACTATCTCCGTCGGTATCTCGGACAGGCCGAGATGGCGGAGGACGTGTTTCAGGCAACTTTTCTTCAGATCTACCTGAAAAAGGAGCAGTTCGAGCAAGGCCGGCGATTCCGACCGTGGCTCTACACAATCGCCACCAACCAGGCCATCGATGCGCAACGACGCAACAAGCGACACCGCATGGTGAGCTTGGATAACCGTCGCGGCGATGATGATGTCGCGGCTCTGGTGGAGGTTCTGGCGGGCAACGACCCAACCGCCGCACAGCGATTCGAACAGGAAGAGGCGAAGGCGTGGGTTCGGTCGGCGGTCGATGACCTTCCCGACCAGCTGCGTGCCACCTTGCTGCTGGTCTACCACCAAGGCCTGAAGTATCGCGAAGCGGCTGATGCGTTGGGTATTCCTGTAGGAACCGTGAAGAGCCGCTTGCATTCGGCACTGATCAAACTCAACGAATCATGGACAACTCAGTGTGGAACATGATGGGCGGTGTGGAACGTGATGACAGCGTGGAGCGTGATGCCACCGCGTCACTCCGCCTGAGTGCGTTCACCACCCGAGGAAACACGACATCCAGCCAGGTCTGAGCAGAACCTCAGCATGCAACGGACACGCCAGTAGTGACACGCTTCATGACGCACGCCTCTCGACCAGAACGAGCCTGACCATGCAAGACGACCTAGTTGGCTATCTCCTCGGTGCGTTGGAAACCGACGAAGCCTCACGCGTGTCGAAAGCCCTCGGCAGCCCCTCCGGTGGGAGTTCCTCGAGCGATGCTCAATCGCGTGAAGGCGAGGGGACGCCAGACGCGGCCTCCACTCCTCGAGGGAGCTTGCCTGCCCGTAGCCTGGAGGGGCGGCGTCTGGAGGAGCAGCTTGCGGTGCTGCGTACAGGGCTTGCCCCGCTGGAGTTTGACCGAGCACCCGAGCCTGTCCCGGCTGGCCTCGCCAGCAGGACGTTGACGTTTGTCCGTTCTCAAGCAGCAGCAGCCGCCACGATTCAGGCCGCTGTTGAAGAACCCCCAATCGTCGCTCCTGCACTCTCGCCCGAGCCGGCCCCAGCTGTCATTCCAGCCACACGCTCGTTTGTCGACAGAGTCATCATGGCGGCCACTGCAATCGCTGCGATGGTGCTTCTTGCTCCGCTTCTTCTGGACAGCATCGAAGACTCCCGCACGAGACGGGTCGAACGGAAGCTCGGCGTTCTCTCCGGTTCGCTCCACGGCTATGCCGACACCCACCGTGAATACCCCACACCTCCGGCGAGCGGGCCTCTCTCACGAGCTGGCCTCTACGCTCCAACCCTTGTCGCTGAGCATCGCCTTCGTAGCGACGACGGCACGCTGCTGGTGCCAGGAAGCGCCCTCTCCAACAGTGGCACGTTCCGTATCCCGAGTGTTGAAGAGCTCGAAGAGGCCGTGGGGACCGCACGGCTAGAGATGCTCGTGCGACAGATGGGAGGCGACTTCGGCTACACCCTCGGCCATCGCGACGAGACCGGAAGCCTGCAGCCGATTCGCGACAGCCGTCGTGGCCACCATCCAATCATGGCCGACGCACCGGCAGACCACGGGCTTCACGCGGTCAACCATCCGTCGGGGTTGCATCACATTCTGTTTGAGGATGGCCGGGTGCAACGGGTCTTCGACCCCACGTTTGCCGCAGACCGTGACCATCTCTACCACAATCATGACGGCAACATCGCTGCAGGGGTCGACATCGATGACTCCGCCATCGGAGGGAGTCATCACCGGCCGTAATCACGGCTGCAAGCGTGGGACGGGGGCCTGGCGAACGTTCGTTGACGGTGCCCTCAAAACACCCGTACACTCCGCGGGAAAACAGCAAAACCCTCGGAGAAACCATGACTCAGCCCAACGCTGCCCCTCGCGCGTCTGAAGTCGATCAGCTGGCCATCGATACCATCCGCACCCTCTCGATGGACGCCGTCGAAGCGGCCAACAGCGGCCATCCGGGCACCCCGATGGCACTCGCCCCAGTGGCCTACACCGTCTGGAAGGACTTCCTCCGCTACGACCCAGCAGATCCTGCCTGGCCCAATCGTGACCGCTTTGTGCTTTCCTGCGGCCATGCGTCGATGCTGCTCTACTCGCTGATTCATCTCGCGGGCATCCGCCGAGCTGGGAGCGATAATGCCGCGGTGAGCCTCGACGACATCCGCAGCTTCCGCCAGCTCGACAGCGTCTGCGCAGGCCACCCCGAGCACCATATGACCTCGGGCATCGAGACCACCACCGGTCCTCTTGGCCAAGGCTGCGGCAACTCAGTCGGCATGGCGATGGCTGCGAAGTGGATGGCAGCCCGCTACAACCAGCCTGGGCAGGAGCTTTTCGACTACGACACCTATGTGCTCTGCAGCGACGGCGACCTGATGGAAGGCGTGGCTTCAGAAGCCGCTTCCATGGCTGGCCACCTCAAGCTGTCGAACCTCTGCTGGATCTATGACGACAACCGAATCACGATCGAGGGCGACACGGACTTGGCGTTCACGGAAGATGTCGCCATGCGGTTTGAGGGACTCGGCTGGCATATCGAACGGGTCGACGATGCCAACGACACCGCTGCCCTGCAGCGTGCACTCAACGCGTTTCGCGGTCAGCACGAGAAGCCAACCCTGGTGATCGTCAAGAGTGTGATCGGCTTCGGAGCACCGACGAAGGCTGGCTCACACTCCTCGCACGGAGCGCCACTCGGTGCCGAAGAGATTCGTGGTGCCAAGGAGGCGTATGGCTGGTCGCCCGATGCCTCGTTTGTGGTGCCAGAGACGGTGCCGGCTCGCTTTGCCGAAACCTTCGGCATCCGTGGGAACGCTGCTCGCGAAGCCTGGCAGGCCACCCGTGCCGCCCACGCCAAGGCCCACCCCGAACTGAGCGGCGAGCTCGACGGCCTGCTGTCAGGAGAACTTCCCGCTGGCTGGGAAGCGGCGATCCCTGCATTCCCAGCAGACGCCAAGGGACTTGCCAGTCGCGTCTCCAGTGGCCAGGTGCTCTCTGCGATCAGTCCCAAGGTGCCGTGGCTTGTCGGTGGCTCAGCCGACCTGGCTCCCTCAACGATGACCTTTGTGAAGGGCGAGGGAGACTTTGGCCCGGCTGACTACGCCGGTCGCAACTTCCACTTCGGCATTCGCGAACACGGCATGGCTGCAGCTGCCAACGGTATGGCGCTGTGTGGCCTGCGTCCCTACGTGGCGACGTTCTTTGTATTCTTCGATTACCTCAAGCCCTCGCTGCGGCTTTCGGCGCTTGGGGAGCTGGGCGTGATCTACGTGCTGACGCACGACTCGATCGGCCTCGGCGAGGATGGTCCAACCCACCAGCCAATCGAGCAGCTCGCCAGCGCCCGCGCTGTTCCTGGCCTGTCGGTCTACCGCCCTGCGGATGCCAACGAGGTGGCCGAGACCTGGCGAACGGTCATGCAGGAGCCACATCGGCCAGCGGTGATCGTGCTCTCCCGCCAAGGCCTGCCGACGCTCGACCGCAGCGAGATGGGGGATGCATCGGGCACCGCGCGTGGAGCCTACATCCTCCAGGAACCGGAGGGCGGCGATCCTCAGTGCATTCTGATTGGCACCGGCAGTGAAGTTGGGCTCTGCCTCGCTGCTGCCAAGCAGCTTGCTGACGAAGGCGTGCGAGCTCGTGTGGTCAGCATGCCAAGCTGGGACCGTTTTGCGGCACAAGACGCGGCCTACCGTGAGGAAGTGCTGCCGCGGAAGATCACTGCCCGCGTTGCCTGTGAGGCTGGCTGCAGCTTCGGCTGGGAACGCTGGATAGGTCGCTGCGGCCGCTTTATCGGCATGGACAGCTTTGGTGCCTCGGCCCCTGCCGGCCAGCTCTACACCCAGTTCGGAATCACAGCAGACGGCATTGCCGCGGCGGCAAAAGAAGCCCTCGCATAAGGGCTGAGGCGGCGACAGAGCCTCGGACTTTTTTCACTCGCCCTGCACAAGATCGTTCGACGGTCCGGTGCAGGGCGTGGTGTTTTGTAATCGTGTTGTCTGCGTCCCACCTCACCGCGAGAGATGCCTGCGGTACTCCGCATCGAGCTGCTCGAAATCAGCACCGCAAAGCTGGGCGAGCGAGTCCGCTCGTGCAGAGCCGGTGTAGACGCGTTGGAGATAGGTCATGAACGCTTCCCGATAGCGTCCCTGTTGGGCATTCATGAAAAAGTCGGCCAGTCCTGAAATCTGACTGTAGAGCGGCGGCAGCTGTGGGTGAGCCTGAAAATCGACACGGCCAAGGCGGCAGAGCGTTTCCAGTGGCACATAGAACCCATCCAGCGTGAGTCGCTCAACAGCCATCGGTGCTCGACCATGGTCGAGCCCACCGAGTCGCCAGCCCTGCTCCGTCGCCTCAAGGCTCTCCATGTAACAGGCGACCGCTTCAAGCACCCAGAAGCCGTTCTCCTCACCAGCGAGACGGCTCGTTCGCCTGGACTCGGCGAAGAGCTGGTGCACCGCCTCGTGGAACACCGTGGTCGCATCAACGTCGTCATCCTCAAAAAAGTAGGAGGTCTGCGTTGGCATCCAGTAGATGCCGAGCGTGCGACCGATCTGCGGCTCGAGTCGTTCCAGCGTGTCGATGTACTGCTGGCGGCTCGCAAACTGCACTGCCTGCATGGAGCTTGTGCTCGGACGGGCCCGGAACTGACCGTTGAATCGCCGCTCAAGCTCCCCCCGCTCCATGGCAAAGCTTCCAAAGGCCTGCCACCAGACTGCATGCGTCTCCTCCAGGCGGGCTGCCAGTCGCGCTGCTGCGGCTTCATCACCGAGCTGACTAATCCGCCAGTGATCTGACTGCCAGATGGCCGCGTCTGCGAGTTTGCTGGGAGCGGGCAGCTCGTCTTTGCTCACCCAGCGTGTGCCGGCCCGGCGTTGCCCATCGGCATAACGGTCGTGCCATGTCTTGGAGAGCCAGCCAAACTCTGGTGAGTAGACCTCTCGCCTGCTCTGACGTCGTGCTGCCTCAGGCCAGAGCCAGGTGGTGCCACCATCCTCGACACGACGTACCCAGCCGCCAGCCTCACGGGCCTGCTCGTGGTCAGGGTCCGCTGCCAGTGTCACGCCAAGCAGCCGCATGGCTTCGCAGCCCTGCTCTGCGTTGGCAGCCTCACGGGCCGCTTGATAAACCTCACCCGCCCAGCGGTGACGTGCTGCACGAAAGTCCTCCCAGACCGCCTGCACCGGTGGCTTCGCAGCCCGCACCCACGCAGGTGTCGTGCTCGTCGCTGGGATGCGATAGATCAGCTGCCGGCCATCAGCGGGTGGCACCGCTCGCACACGCCATCCACGCACCGCCGCCGCAAGCTGCTCGTGATCGACTGCCTCAGCCCGACGAGCAAGCGGCTCGACCGCTACCTGCCAGCGAGTGTCCAACACAGCGAGAGGATCCGCTTTCGACGGTCGAGCATTGTCGACCAACGCTTCGGCTTGTGCGACAGGCTGAGGAGCTGTCGCCCGCAGCCGACCACCAGACTCGTCCGCATCACTACGGGAGGTAGCCGTCACCAGCACACACAGCATCACGATCGTGAGTTGACGACAGGCCTGCATCACACGCTCCCGCCCGCAAAGCAATGCCATCAGTCTTCGTCAGAGAATGCTGAGTCAAACTGCCGACCACTCGGCGCGAAGTCGATCTTACGGCAGAAGGCTGCCGCTTCGGTCGCTCCATGCTCACGATCCATGCCGCAGTCTTCCCATTCAACCGAGAGCGGGCCTTCGTAGCCGATCTCGTTGAGAGCCCGCATGATCTCCTCAAAATCGACACTACCACGACCTGGCGAGCGGAAGTCCCAGCCTCGGCGAGGATCACCAAAGTTGAGATGACTCGACAGGATGCCCTGTTTCCCCCGGAGAGTGACGATCGCATCCTTGATGTGGACGTGGTAGATGCGGTCGTGGAAGGTGCGAATGAACTCGACCGAATCGACCCCCTGCCAGTGCAAGTGGCTCGGATCAAAGTTAAAGCCAAACTCTTCGCGTCGACCGAGTGCTTCAAGAGCCCGGGCTGCGGTAAACGTGTCAAAGGCTATCTCAGTCGGGTGGACTTCTAGCCCAAACCGCACCCCACACTCGGCAAACACATCGAGGATCGGATTCCAACGCTCTGCGAAGAGTTCAAAACCGGCCTCAATCATCGACTCCGGCACTGGCGGAAATGAGTAGAGCAGGTGCCAGATCGACGAGCCCGTAAAGCCGTTGACCACCGACACTCCCAGTTTCTGGGCCGCCCGAGCAGTGTTCTTCATCTCTTCAGCAGCCCGCTCATTCACACCAGCAGGGTCACCATCACCCCAGACATGCGGCGGCAGAATGGCTTTGTGTCGTTCATCGATGACGTCGCAGACAGCCTGCCCGACGAGATGATTCGAGATCGCGTAGACCGAGAGATCGTGCCGTTCGAGTTGATCACGCTTGGCGGCACAGTAGCCACTCTCTTCGAGGGCCTGCACCACATTGAAGTGGTCTCCCCAGCAGGCCAGTTCGATGCCGTCGTAGCCAAACTCTCGGGTCTTCCGGGCAAGGTCCTCAATCGGCATGTCGGCCCACTGGCCGGTGAACAGCGTGACGGGTCTTCCCATCCCAGATCCCCCTTCGCTCGCACTGGAGCAGTTGACGTTCGCAGTTTCTCGACAACATGGCTGACACACGCAAGCGTACAGACTGCAGCGGCTCGTCGGAGTGCCAAACGACGCGGAGTATATAGGACCGTCGCAGAGATTTCAGTTGCGGACCACGCGTCGCAACAGCCAGATGCCCCAGACTGTCACGAGGACATTCCCGATCCAGACCGCCACCGGTGGCAGTTCTCCAGCTTTGACCCGATCGATGCCAAACATCAGGAGGGGATAGTAGACCACCAGAATCGGCAAGAAGCAGAGAAAGAAACTCGTCAAGAAGTCGGCGTTCCGCATGCGAATCGCCATCGGTGCTCCCACAACTGCGAAGCAGAGACAGCTAAACCCGTTGGCCCAGCGTCGCGTCGGTTCCATCAGGATTCGCTGCAGACGAGCGCGTTCTCCATTGAGCGTGGCTCGTTCATGCGCGATGATCGCCGGATGCGTCATATCGACACGCCCTGCCAGCATGTTCACACCAATGCGAGCAGCAGCAGCCTGCTCGATCGTGTCGATCAACTTCACCTGCTCGGCATACTCCTTCTCGAAGTCTGCCATCGCGATTTCTGAAGGGCTCTTGCGGCCCGTGTCTTCTCGACTGACTGCGTCCATCGGCAAGACCCGCTCGATCTCATCGGGAAAGACTGCCGTCACATCACCGACGCGGAGCGTGCCATCTCGGCAGATGATCGAGAGGGTTTCTGCCTCGGGATCAGCCTTCAGTTCCGCTTCCGCCGCTGAAACGGTCACTGGCGGACTCGATCCTCCAGGCTGGAACGACAGCGTGGGGCGAATCAGGGTCCGCCCCTCAACTCCTTTGACGTTGATGGAGATCTTGTTGCTGCTGTAGCTCCGCTGCTGTCGCAACCGGCCATACACAATCTCCTCCACGCTGCCGACAATCACCCGGCGGATGCCATCTCGTCCCCACGAGACCGCCACGTCATTGAGCCAGACCGAGAGAAAACTCAACGTCAAAGCAAACATCAGTGCAGGCCAGATGGCTACCAATGGTGTGATTCCCGCCGCTTTCAGCGCCGTGATCTCGTTGGTGGCCGACATCCGCCCAAACACACTTGCAACTGCAAACAGCATGGTGCCCGGCACCGCAAACCTCATGGCTTCCGGCAGCACATACGGCACGAGCATCGCAATCTGCACCGGGCCAAGCCCCTGCTGCTGAGCTTCCTTGACGAGGCCGACGATCAGCATGAACAGGGTCAAGGCGGCCAACGCCACCAAGAACACCTGCATCAGCTCGGCGAGCACATATCGGGCGACGATCTTCATCCACACCACTCAGGCTGTTGGGTCTTCAGGCGTCGCTGGATCGTGAGATGGCTCGTTTGGCAGTTCATCCCGAAACGGCGTTTCAAACGACTGCTCTCGCTCCGTGTCTCGACGGGACTGCTCGAGCCCCGCCCGATAGAGTGCAAAGCCGTCGGCAAGTGCCCCGAGGGCTTGCTTCAGATGCCCATCGGCGGCATCACGTCGGCCACACTCCAGACTCTTCTGGATTTCTGGCTGCCGATCCTGGGGCATGCGGTCGAGCGCTTCGGCCAGACTCGCTGCAATGCCCTCCACCAACGCTGGCGTCGCCGCACAGTCATACGTGCGATAAGGCCCCTTGCCGAGTCGGCCATCCGGCTTGAGAACGCGAACCGAGCCGGGGGACTTCCCAATCTTTCCCAGGAATGCCATCAGCAAGGCCACCACCGTTGCAAGCCCACAGGCCGCCCCCGCCATCTGTAAGAGCCGGCCATTGAGCGTGGGCTCTTTCGCCCAGGGATCCGAGAGTCCAAACAGGACAAGAGAAAGAAACAGACTCACCAAGCCGATCGACAGTGGCTTCCAAGGCAGGCCTTCACGAGCGACAGGCTCCACCGTCGATTCGCTGACCTGCCAGGGAAGATCTCCTGCAGACACCGTCGAGACCTCGCCAGCGCCAGCCCTCGCCACAACCACCGTGACGTTGTCCGGCGCCCCTCGGCAGAGCGTCAGCCCGACCAAGAGTTCGGTGGCCTCACGGGCAGAAAGCTGGCCAGCAACGAGACCAATTTCTTCATCACTCACCTGGCCAGTCAGTCCATCACTGCAGAGCAGAAAAACGTCATCTTCTTGAATCGGGTGTGGGCCTTCGATGTCCACTTTGACATCGGCGTGTGGCCCCATCGATCGGGTAATGATATTGCGTGGCGCAGCAGCGGCATCCTCGCGTGACATCTGATTGGAGTGCTCGAGTTCCCAGACCAGCGAGTGGTCGAAGGTGAGCTGATCGATCACGTTGTCGCGGATGCGATAGCACCTGCTGTCGCCGATGTGCGCGACGACCGCGCCGCGAGGAAGAATTGCCAAGGCGGTGCAGGTGGTGCCCATGCCGTGGTATTCAGGCTCGGCTTCTCCCCGCGTGTAGATCTCCGAGTTGACCCGTTTAAAGCTTTCCTTGAGGGCCAGAGGCGGCGAGCGACCAGCCATCCGCTGATACTGCGTGGGCACCTCCCGAACAGCAATTCCGCTGGCCAGCTCACCGGCAGCATGAGCCCCCATCCCGTCGGCCACCATCAACAGCCAGCCTCGTTGGCGATACTGCTGCGAACTCACCGGAGGGTGAACACACCACGAGTCCTGATTGTTGGCTCGCCGGCAGCCGACGTCACTGAGATCGTGGTGCTGGAGTGTCGTGCCGCTGTTCACTCGAGAGCCCTTCCATGTCCGCATGCGGGACGGTCGACGCCTGGCCCTCAAGCCACCCAGAGGGCCGCGTGGGCTCGCTCAGCAGCACACCCCCACAAGGCTCCGGCGAGCCTCTCGGACGGCGGTGGGCGTACTGTTGCACCAGAACTGGGCCGGTCTGCACAACCAGCTTCGTTCTCTGTTGAGTCTAGCGATGCTCTGCACGCCGTGCGATACGCGATTCCCGGCAAAAACCCGCTCTTCCAGCGATCTGGAAACACCGAGCGGGGTTCGCTACGGTCTCCCCACGTTTGTCTCGCAGCCCCGATCCATTCCCCGCACGCGGAGCCTTGTCCCATGCCGCGAGCCTCCCGCACGCCCGTCCACCGCATGCACGGCTCTCACCTTCACGGCCAGCGCACAGGCGACCTGTGTACGCGAGGACCGCGGTACGGCCTCCGGTGGGTGTGTGCGTCAATGCTCTGCTGGCTGTCACTGACCGCCACGATGAGTGGCTGCGTGCAACGCCGGATGACAATCCGCAGCGAGCCCCCAGGCGCGATGGTGTATGTGGATGACTACCAGATTGGAAACACGCCCGTTTCAACCGACTTCGTCTACTACGGCACCCGCAAAATCCGTCTGGTAAAGGATGGCTACGAAACCCTTACCGTCCGGCAGCCGATCCCGATGCCGTGGTACCAGATCTTTCCGCTCGACTTCGTCACTGAGAACGTGTGGCCGGGAGAGATCCGTGACGAACGCAACGTCAGCCTGACGATGGTGCCCGCGGCAGCCACTCCACCGGAGCAGGTCGTGGCTCGGGCAGAACAGTCTCGTGCCTCAGCTCGGGCTCTCCCCGGAGCGACTGCGGCCCCTCCGGCCGCAACACTTCCTGCACCGCCACTTCCCTCCACGCCGCAGGCCGTACCGCCACCGGTGCCAGCGCAGCCCATTCCTCCACCGACGCTCTTTCCACCCCAGCAGCAGACGCTTCCGCCGCCTCAGAATCTGCCACCGCCGGGCTATGTGCCTCCTTCTGGCGGTCCGAACCAGCCTGGCGGCTTCTAGTCTGAGCAGGGCCCGCGGCGTTGCCTCCGTCCATCGACGCAGCTCGCTGCGCATAATGGGTGCACTATGGAACCTGCTCAAGAGCCTGTCAGTCGCATCGAACTAGACCGCCTCAAACTGCAGCGGCTCAACACGCTGTTGGCGGAGATCCTTCCGGCCAATCGCTTCTACGCTGACAAGTGCCGAGGACTTTCGCATCCACTCGCATCTCTGGATGCACTGCGTGACTGGCCCCTGACAACGAAGGACGAACTCGTTGAGGAAGCGGATCGCTCCGGCTGGCCCGCAAACCTCACATTTCCGCTCGAGCAGTATCAGCGGTTTCACCAGACGAGTGGCACGCGGGGAAACCCGATGCCTGTTTTTGACACGGCCGCAGACTGGTCTTGGTGGATGGAGTGCTGGAAGGCGGTTCTCAAACGAGGCCGGGTTGGCCCTGGTGACCGTGTCCTTGTCGCCTCATCTTTTGGCCCTTATGCAGGCTTCTGGAGTGGCTTTGACGGTGTCCTGGCAGCAGGTGCGATGGCGATCCCCTGTGGTGGCATGACGTCACGGGCACGACTCGATCTTGCCCGCCGCACATCCGCGACCGTGCTGATGGCAACACCGAGTTACTGCCTGCACCTCGCTGAGACAGGCCGGGATGCGGGCCTCGACCTTGCCTCGCTCCCACTCCGACTCGTCGTGGTGGCGGGTGAACCTGGAGGCTCCGTACCGTCGGTTCGCCAGCAAATCAGCGAAGCCTTTGGAGCTGACGTGCTCGACCACGCAGGTGCCACAGAAGTCGGGCCCTGGGGAGTGGGCGATCGCAACGGTCAGGTCCTCGAAGTCCTCGAACCTTGGTTTCATGCAGAGTTTCTCCCGCTGGAAGCAGCAGAAGCTGTGGCGGGCGATGACCTTCGCGAGCTTGTACTGACCACACTGGGGCGTCCCGGGGCTCCCGTACTGCGATACCGCACCGGCGATCTGGTTCAGCCTCTCTGGCCGGAGTCGAGCCCCGACGGCCCTCCCAGGGTTCAGCTTGTCGGCGGTGTGCTTGGGCGACGTGATGACATGCTCGTGATTCGCGGGGTGAATATCTTCCCGCGAGCTATCGATGAGATCATTCGCAGCTTTCCGGAAGTTGCTGAGTATCGTGTTGGTGTTCACCGTCGCGGCGCGCTCGATGATCTCACCATCGAGATCGAAGATCCCCACAACATCGCAGCCCGTGTTGCCGAAGCGTTTAAACTCCGGCTGGGTTTGCGGATCGAACTCAACAGCGTCCCCTCAGGGAGCCTGCCCCGTTATGAAGGCAAAGGTCGACGGGTCGTCGACCATCGCCCCACGTCCTCGATCTCCAGTGAGCCCTCTCCATGAGCACACCAGACACCAGTTCTCCCTCTGCTGCCCTCCCCGTTCCGACGGATCTCCGTCGGTTGGAGGATGGCTGTATCGAGATCTGCTGGAACGATGGAAGCCGGCATGTGCACTCGCCTCGTAAGCTGCGAGACGCCTGCCCATGTGCCAACTGTCGAGAGAAGCGGTCAGCCACGCCTGAGCCACCGCTCCTACAGGTCTTGTCTCCAGAAGAGACTCGGCCGCTGAGCGTGACCGGCATGAAGCCTGTCGGCCAGTACGCCTATGCGATCAGCTTTTCCGACGGTCACGAGACAGGGATTTACCTCTTCGACTACCTCCACGACCTTGGCCGTGGAGAGTGAGCGAAGATGCACCTTCTCTCGCAACACACCTTTTTCGTCGCTGGGAGCACGGCCTCACTGACCTGCAGGCGGTAACGCGAAGCCAGGCGTGTTTGGAAGTCCCAGTCCGCCTGCGGCCGCTGGATCCGTCTCGGCGGCTCCGGCCTCACGGACAACATCAGCCTGCGAAAGGTGAATCTTCGCGTACTCCTCGTCGGAAACGATGTAGTACCAGGCGGCGAAACGGCCGTTCAGCTCCCGGACTCGCTTCTTCCCTGATTCAACCTGCTCGTCGTACTCCTCCTGCCGCCGGCGGTTCTCGCGCTCCACACGTCGACGCTCTTCCCGGGCAGCCTGCGCCTTCGCTTCAGCCTCATCGGCTGCCTGGAGCGCTTCCGCAGCCGAGGGAGCTGGTGACGGCGGGCCATCTTCGGCGTCTGCAGACTCGTCGCCCCCACTCGGCTCTTCAGCACTCCCCTGCTCAGCAGCCTCTCCAGCCACAGCCGCGTCGTCGTCTGCCTGTGCAACCAGCCGGAAAGGCCCGCTGCGTGAGAATGATGAGCCATCTGTCGTTTCAGGCTCTGTCGTTTCAGGCTCTGTCGTTTCAGGCTCTGTCGTTTCAGGCTCTGTCGTTTCAGGCTCTGTCGTTTCAGGCTCTGTCGTTTCAGGCTCCGTCGTTTCAGGCTCCGTCGTTTCAGGCTCCGTCGTTTCAGGCTCCGTCGTTTCAGCGGGCTCTTCACCTGGCACAGGCTCGAGGACCGGCTTCTCTAATAGCGACTCGTTGAACCGTGCCATCACGAGAAGATAGCGGCCCGGCACCTCACTGCGTTCGCCCACCTCTCCGGCATCTTCACCTGTCTGCACAACACTGGTGCCGGCACCAAAGCGGAGCACGTACTCGACCCCGTCCTTCATCCCCACAACCGTTTCACCATCGGTGGAAAGGATTTCACCGGATGACAGAGGCAGAAAGCCTCGTTGCTGCATCGACCGTACCGCTTCGTCATCATCGAGGAAGGAGGCTTCCGCCTCGAGATCAGCCGTCAGTCCAGCGGGCTTGCGGGCAACATCGATGATCTTCAGGTCGCCGAGGGCATTTCGCAGATCATTGAGCTTGGCCGTATCGAGTTCCTTGTCGTCACCAAGCGTCACCATCTCCGGCTCTGCCGTTGAGTCTTCTGGATTAAAGACCTCAAGAGACGTCAGCGACCACTCTGCATCCTGATCGTTGTACGCCAGTTGCACGCGACTCTGCCGCTGCTGCTCAACCATCATGCGACCTTCGGCCTGCACGGCTGCCAGAGCGTAGTCATCAAGCGTCACATTGCGGACATCCCACGGCGACAGCTTAAGCAGATCCTTTTCAATCCAATCGCCAAAACGGGTCGTCAACTTGGAGGTGTCGATCTCCACACGATAGACCGGATCCTGACCAGAGATCCGCACAAACCTGAGAAGACGGGTACCACCGGCAGCCCCAGCTGGCTGACGATCTTCCTTGCCTACCACGAGCCGTGCCAGAGCTGTACCAGCCTCGTCGCGGATCTCAAGCAGCTTACCGACACCGGTCATGCCCGCCTCGATTTTCTGCGGATCTGGCTCGATCACACCGAAGGTCTCGTGATCTGCCGGCGACTCGCTCATCACGTCGAGCGGCTTCATATCGATCAGTTCGGTGGCTGCAGCAGCGAGATGTTCCTGCGCGTCGGCAGGGTAGTTGTCGTGAGCCGGCAGAACCCAGACGCCGCCAGTTTTGACAACCTTGAAGGGAGAGAGCTCGGCCAGCTCCTCGTTGTAGGACACGATCTCCAGACTGCCTGCCTGGGCCACATCTTCCAGTTTAGGAAACAGGACGCTCTGCAACTCAGCTGTGATCGATCTTGCCTGAAAACGAGGCTGCACCCACCAGCCAGTGAGCAGCAGGCCGAAGCCAACCACGAGATAGAGCAGTGTGGTCTTCGTGGCCGTTGACAGTCCGCCACGTTCGTCTGCCGCACTACCGTTGTCCATCGCCATCTCTGCCATCCTCAACCGTGTTACCAAACCGAAAGACGTTTTCGGTCGCTCGAGACTTCAGTGTTCCGTAACGCTCAACGCAGCCGTGCCTTCGAGACGCCTTCCCGCTCACGGGCTCGGCGACGGAAGAACACGAAGAAGGCCACCACCAGCGGCGGAATCGGCGGCAGCAACACTGCCAGCCACTTCTGCCGATCCTGTTCACGACGGACCGCTGCACCGAGCCGTCGTTCCACAGCCTCAACCTCGGCATCCCGCCTCCGCCGCAGGCCCTCGATCTTGGTGTCGAGACGCCGCTGGGCAAGCCGTTGCTGGCTCGCCAGCTGCTGCATCGCAGCCACGAGCTCTTGAGAATCCGCGTTGCCGCTGTTTTCCATGTCACGCACCTTCTCTTCGAAGCTGCCGACATCCTCGCGCATCTTGGCGTTCGCTTCGCTCTCCGCCTCTTCGAACTCCGCCATGAACTTCTTCCGTTCATTGTCGGCCTGCTCGCGAGCTTCCTCGACCGCCTTCTCAATCCGCTCGAGGGTGCGGTGCACCGGCTTCCGCTTGCGGATTTCAATGAAACGGTCATCGCCGGCCAGAGCATCGAGCACATTGAGCACGAAGGTGACGTTGTCGAGATCCATGGCGAGAAACTCATCAGGCCGATCACGCAGCCCAAAGATGCGACCATCAAGCAGGTCGACGTCGGTTACCACAATCGCTTGTATCGGCTTCGCCGGCTCGGCCCCCTCAGCGGGCTCACCGTCCGCCGCCGCTGCACGCTCGATCCGGGCTGCCAGCACCATGGCCTCTTCGCCCGGCTGCTCAAACGCCTGCAGCATGCGTGGATCACCACTGTTGCTCATGATCGCAGCCACATCGATGGTGCCGCTGCGGGTTCCGGTGCGAGCCAGGGGCGTGAAGTTCACACTCACCTTTTCCTTCGTCCGCAGCCCGCCAGGAAATGGAAACAGCATCTCCTGCAGCCCAGAGGTGACCGTCGACTCCGGGCTGAGCGCGTTGCCTGCTCCGCCAAGCAGTTCCAACGCCTGGTCGACAAACACAAACTGGCTTGGCAGATCAATTTTCGGATGCGGGTTGTAGTCCTGCCAGACAACAACCGGGCTGGGGCCAGCACCGCCAAACATCGGCTGGCCACCGGAGGTGATCAGCTCCACTCCAAGGGTGTTCCAAAGCAGTTCGAGATCACCCTTTGGCTGCCCTTGTTGCTGGAACATCGCCATCGGGCCGCCCTGCCCACGTCGCGGCTGACTCGTGCCCGGCACACCAGTCATCAACACGGGAAGTGGGTCTTCAAAGATCGCAACCGGCTGCCCTGCTTTGACAGCTGCCACGAAGTTCTCCATCTCGGCAGGACCGAGCGACGATGGCTGGAGCGCCAGCATCACGTCGTACTGCTCCACAATCGGCGAGGTGGGGTCAACCTGAACAACCTCGTACTGCTTCTCAAGCTCATCGACGAGTGGCTGCCGGGGCCGCTGCGCCCCCGTCATCATGTCGAAGCCACCAAAAATCTCCGCATCAGTGGTCAGCACACCGAGCCGCTTGCGGTCCTGTTCGTTTGCCGTGCAGATCGAACGAATCAGTTCGTACTCCACCGGCGTGCCTCGATCGAAGAAGGGCACGACGACCTTCTCCAGGCCGCTGGTAAAGGCACAGCCGAGGAAGATCTCCTCCTCTCGATACGCTCCACGCACCCGGGCCAACACCGAAACCGGTTCGATACCAAACTGCTGACGGGCAAGCGCCGCAGCCTCCGTCTTCGGCTCGGTGGAGACCACCTCGACCTTCACATTACGGCCTCCGAGCCTTTCGAACTGCCGCAGCATGTTGAGCAGATCGAGGCGGGTCTGCGTGTAGTCCTCAGGCACCACCGGGCTCACGTAAGCCGTGACCTCCACTGGCCGATCCGGGTTGAGTTCTGCCAGGAGCCGGCGGGTATCAGCTGCCAGAGAACTGATCTGCCCTTCTGAGAGATCGGCTCTTACGTCGACCGAACGGACGAGCAGAACGACGCCAAAACTGGCGGCCACCAGGGCCACCGTTCGCACGACGAAATGGGCCCCCATCTGGGCACCGTCCTTTCGCCCCGTCCAGTGTCGTCGCCCGATCAGCACCATGGCGACATACAGACAGACCAGAACCAGGCCCAAAAAATAGGCCACGGCTGAAAGGCTGAGAATGCCTCGGCCGAAGTCCGTGAACTGCTCGGCCATGCTCCAAGCACGCACCGTTGCTGCCCACGACGGGCTCATGACCGTCCCTGCCTGATCCGCCACCACCAGTGGTGCATTGAGCAACAGCCCGAGCACAAAGCCGACAGTCAGGTTGCTGGTTAAGAAGCTGGCCACCATGCCGATCGCCAGCATGGCCAGGCCAACAAACCAGTAGCCCAGATAGTTCGTGAAAAAGAGTCCCGGGTCTGGCGTTCCCCAGCGGAGCAGGATCACCACGTTGCAGACCATCGAAAACATCAACGCGACGGTGAAAATGCCGACCGCTGCGAGATACTTGCCAAACACGACCTCTTGGTCAGTGGCAGGGATCGTCAGCAGCAGTTCATCCGTGCCCTGACGACGCTCCTCCGCCCAGACACTCATCGTGATCGCTGGAATGAACACCAGCATGATGTAGGGCAGATACCGGTTGAGCTGGTCGAGATTGGCCAGATTCGAGTTAAAAAACTCCGGTGGCCAGAAAGCCGCCAGCGACCCCAGCAGCACGAATACGCAGATAAAGACGTAGCCGGTGGGGTTTGAGAAGTAGGCTACGAAATTCCGCTTGAACACGGCGTCGAGCACATGCCACTTCATCGCCATCATTCCCTTCGAGTGCGTATCAACGTTGGCCCACCCCGAAGCAACCGGGGCAGTTGCGAATCAGCCGCGACGAGTTACGCCGCGGATCCACGAGTGAGTTCATAAAACCGATCGTCGAGCGTGCCGCCCGATGCCACAAGGTCTTGCGGCTTGCCATCAAACACCAGCCGACCCTCAGCAACCAGGATCACCCGGTCGGCAAGGGCCTCGACCTCCTGCAGGATGTGTGTGGAGAGCAGGATGGTCTTCTTCTCACCAAGCCGGCGGATGTTCTCGCGAACCTCCCGAATCTGGTTCGGATCGAGACCGCTCGTCGGCTCATCAAGGATCAAGACGTCGGGCTCATGCAGGAGCACCTGCGCCATCCCCACGCGTTGGCGGTATCCCTTGGAGAGCTTGTCGATGGCTTTCCCGATCACACTGCCGAGTTCGCACTGACGAATGACCGCCTCGATCCGCTCTTTTCGGTAGTCCCCGGATATGCCGCGAGCGTCTGCAAAGAACTCAAGCAGGCTCCGTGGGGTCATGTCGGGATAGAGCGGTCCGTTCTCGGGCAGGTAGCCGAGTCGCTTGGCACCCGAAATCCTGTCGGTTGCCATGTCAAAACCGGCGATCCTCGCGGTGCCAGCGGAAGCAGCGAGGTAGCCGGTGAGCATCTTCATCGTGGTGCTCTTGCCGGCGCCGTTGGGGCCCAGGAACGCCACAACCTGCCCACGCGGCACACGGAACGTCATGTCCTTCACCGCGATGAACGTTCCGTAGTACTTTGTCAGGCCGTCTGCTTCGATCATCCAGTCCGTGCCGGAGGTCGCTTTTTGCTGACCAGCAGTTTCCGCTTCGTGCATCGCCCGTCCTCGTCGCCCTACTCTCAATCCCGAATCCCACCCACGATTTTCTCGCCGCCTACGCGGTAAAAAAACGCACCCGGCAAGAGTGCCGCCCGGAGAGACTCCGGAGGCCCGCCAACGCACGATCCACGCAGGATCTGCAGCCCCGCAAACGGGACCACGTGGGATGCCATATCACGATAGAACCGCCCCTACCGGGCTGTCCAGTCCCTGCCGTGTGCCTCCAGCAGGGCTTAGAGACCTGCCGAGGTCACCGGGAACATTTTCGTTGGCGGCTGCAGGCAGAATGCCTCGCCAAGCTCCATTTCACGGTGGCCTGACATGCCCCGCCGCCACGCAATGTGTCGCTGCCAACGAGGGACCGCCTCTGGATGATCGTGTCTGGTATGCACGCCACGCGTCTCGTCCCGGACAATCGCCCCCCGGATCATCAGCCTCCCAACCTCCAGCATATTCTGCAGCTGCCAACCACGTGGCTCAGAGAACTGACGTGGAAGCACATACCGACACCAGCCCTCCACTGCTTCAAGGGCTTCAGCGAGCGAACTGCCGCTGCGATCGACCCCAACCTTCCGCCACATCATGCTCTTGAGTGAGTTGCGGATGTCTTCCAGATCGAGCGGCTCGTGCATCTCTTGCCGGCGGGGATTGGAGAGGAGGGGGACGTGGAGGTCATCACGATCCTCCATCGCGAGCACATCCGTCGACGCAGCAGCCCCTGCCCGCGCACCGTACACAAGACCTTCCAGCAGGCTGTTGCTCGCTAGCCGATTCGCACCATGCAGTCCGCTCGAGGTGACTTCTCCCGCTGCCAGCAGTCCAGGCAGATCGGTTCGACCATCCGCGTCCACCGCCACCCCGCCAATCATGTAGTGGGCACCCGGGCGAACTGGAATTCGATCCCGTGTGAGATCGAGACCAAACTCCGCACACAGCTTTGCCATGCCCGGGAACCGTCGCCGCACCATGTCGGCATCCAGATGGGAGAGGTCGAGGTAGACATTGGCATGCTGCGTCTGCTGCATGACCTGATTGATGGCCCTCGAGACGATGTCGCGTGGGGCCAGTTCCCCCCGAGGATCAAAGGCAGGCATAAACCGCTGACCATCCCGGTCGACCAGCCATGCCCCTGCTCCGCGAACGGCCTCGGTAATCAGGCTGCGGGCCCCGCCAGCGATGTAGAGGACCGTGGGATGAAACTGCATAAACTCCATGTCGCGCAGCAGACTGCCTGCTCGCCACGCAAGAGCCATTCCATCGCCGCTGGCCACGTCAGGATTTGTCGTCTCCCGATAGACCTGCCCTGCCCCGCCTGTCGCAAGAATTGTTCGCCGTGCCCAGACCAGCGTCTTGCCATGGTCTTTGTTCCAGACCAGGGCCCCTCGACAGGCAGACTCATCAGTCAGCAGGTCGATCGTGAAGGTGTCGGGCCAGACTTCAAGGTTCTGCAGACTCTTCGCCCGCTCGATGACCGCTCGCATCACCTCACGGCCAGTTGCGTCCCCCAGCGCGTGGACGATTCGCCGGTGGCTATGCCCACCCTCACGCCCAAGATCGAGCTCACCATTCCGCTCGTCGAACCGCGTCCCCCAGGTGATCAACTCCTCAATGCGGGCAGGAGCCTCCCGCACCACTCGATCAACAACGTCGTCGTGGCAGAGACCACCTCCGGCCGTCAGCGTGTCGGCCACATGATGATCGAAGCGGTCTTCCGGATCGACAACGCCAGCGATCCCTCCTTGGGCGTACTGGCTCGAAGACTCGCGGAGGTCGTCTTTTGTAATGACCGTGACCGACAAACTCGGATCGACCTCAAGCGCGGCCCGCAGACCAGCGAGACCTCCGCCAAGAATGAGCACGTCGGTAAAACAGTGCGGCACACGACGCGGACCAAATGGCACCAGATAACGCGGTCCTTCGAACGGATCGATCATTGCGTAGAGAGCCCTTCGCTATAGGCACGCACTCGGTCGAGGTACTCACTCGGCGGTCGGCTCCGAATCCCCTCGGCTTCACCTGAGCGGCCCTCACGGGTCGCTCGTCGCTGAGTTCGCATGCCTTCAGGCCGTAGCCCCAGGCTCCGCACTGCCCGCTCAAACTCCACTCGATCCTGAGGATCCTCACTCCGCTGAAGTCGCTGCATCGCATCCCAGCGGGCGAGGAATGCCCTCGCTTGAGCCTCATTCCAGCCAAGCTGCTCGAGGAGTTCGCGGTCTCCCTGGTTCAGACTCTCTCGCAGGTGCTCAATCGCAAGATCCGTGGCATTGCGAGCATGCTCGAGATCCTCGCTGCCCCATTCCAGCTCGGCCGGCGTGCTCGGCGTCTCACCGCCACGCCGCTCCCCGTCGCCGCTCGACCACGATCCTTGGCCAGCCATGCCACGTGTGTCGCCCGACTCACCGAGGTCACCAGCCTCACTCTCCTGCTGGCCAGCTCCACCTGCAGCCTGCCCCTGCTGACCTTCTCCCTGCTGGCCTTCTCCCTGCTGGCCTTCTCCCTGCTGGCCTTCGCCATGCTGGCCTTCGCCTTGCTGACCCTCGCCTTGCTGACCCTCGCCTTGCTGACCTTCGCCCTGCTGTCCTTCGCCTTGCTGTCCTTCGCCCTGTTGACCCTCACCCTGCTGACCCTCGCCTTGCTGGCCCTCGCCTTGCTGACCTTCGCCCTGCTGTCCTTCGCCCTGCTGTCCTTCGCCCTGCTGTCCT
>Ga0181601_10000518_pt1 | contig 31306 bp, 27 predicted proteins | sample 041ome_8_FD_133020 | JGI IMG/M metagenome (GOLD analysis project Ga0181601, IMG submission 133020) | Coastal salt marsh microbial communities from the Groves Creek Marsh, Skidaway Island, Georgia - 041407BS metaG (megahit assembly) | ecosystem: Environmental > Aquatic > Marine > Intertidal zone... | reverse complement strand
TGCGCTTGATGAATGTGTAGTTGGATTGAGTACTTGTTTTGGTCTTCCGCATGGTCTACCGCACCTCTTAGCAATGAGAAATTAACTTGCTAATCAGTACGTTGTAGACCAAGCATCAGATGTTTTGGTGGAGGCGGTAGCTACTTTACCAACCTTATAAGTGTTTGTTTCCTTTATACAAATGGAAATTCTGAAAATTATTGTGCCCCTATTTATACCCCTAAAAGTCTTGGCTGTAGCTGAACAACTTTGGACGTTCTAGGATTGTATTGATTTGTACTTGTTTCATTTATTTTTTCCAGTGCACAATTTTATACAAAGCAGGTAGAACGATTAATGTCAAGATTGTGGATGAAATAATGCCACCGATCACAACGGTAGCTAAAGGGCGTTGAACTTCAGAGCCGATTCCCGTATTCAAAGCCATTGGTACAAATCCTAATGATGCAACTAATGCCGTCATGAGAACAGGGCGTAAGCGTGTTAGCGCGCCATTGATGATTGCATCATCTAGCGCTTGGCCATTTGCTCGTAAATCTCGAATGAATGAGACCATTACTAGTCCATTAAGTACGGCGACACCAGAAAGTGCAATAAAACCAACTGCGGCAGAAATTGAAAATGGAATGTCTCGAAGCAGTAACGCAGCAACACCACCCGTCAAGGCTAAAGGCACACCAGAAAATATAATCGAAGCATCTCGAATTGAACCCAATGCCACCACCAAAGTAACAAGAATGATGAATAAGGTGGCTGGCACAACAATAGAGAGTCGGTTAACTGCAGATTGTAAATGCTGAAATGTGCCGCCATACTCGACCCAGTAACCTGCTGGTATCTCAATATCCTCAGAGACAACTTGCTGGACTTCATTAACAAATGAGCCAAGATCACGTCCTCTTACATTTGCTGTTACTACAACACGTCGTTTACTATTTTCTCGGTAAATTTGATTATAGCCCATATCTAAGTTAATCGAAACCAATTCGCCTAATGGCACATAACTATCAGAAGCGAGTGGAATAGGAAGATTTTTAAGTAAATCTGGATTAGATCGAATGGACTCTGGGAGTCTTACTACAATATCAGCTCGTTGATCCCCCTCGTATACTTGACCAACAACTGTGCCTCCCTGAAAGGTGGCAATAATCTCTTGCAGTTGATGAATTGAGATACCATATCGTGCAAGTGCTTCTCGGTTCGGATCAATCGTTAATACTGGAAGCCCTGTTGCTTGTTCAGCAGAAACATCTGACGCCCCCTCTATTTCAATTATGGCGTGTTCAATTTCTTCACCCAAGGCAATGAGTTGGTCAAAATCATCACCAAATACTTTAATTGCAAGTTCTGCACGAACACCGGAAATCAATTCATTGAATCGCATTTGTATCGGTTGTAAAAATTCATAACGATTTCCAGGGATAGGAGTGACTAATTCTTCTAGTTCTTCGACTACTTGCGACTTAGGTTTATTCGGGTTGGGCCACTCATTACGTGGTTTCAAAATGATGAAATTATCAGCAACACTTGGAGGTACTGCATCGGTGGCAACTTCGGCTGTTCCGATTTTTGTGAATACGCGTTCTACCTCTGGCATTTTCTTGATTTGATTTTCTAGTTCTTCTTGCAAACTCACTGCTTGGCTAAGCGATGTGCCAGGAATACGTAAAGCATGCATGGCTATATCACCTTCATCTAGATTTGGGATAAATTCAGACCCTAGTTGTAAAGCGCCTAATCCACTGATACCAACTAAAGCAACCGCTGCTGAAATGACCAACCATCTTAATTTAAGAGCCATATTGAGGATGGGCTTATAGAGGCTACGTGAAAAAATAATAATTGGATTCTTCTTCTCACGTACAGGGCCGCGAAATAGAAGTGCAACACAAGCAGGGACAAAAGTAATGGAGAGTATCATTGCACTGATTAATGCAATGACGACTGTAATGGCCATCGGATGAAACATTTTTCCTTCAATGCCCGTCAATGCAAAGATCGGAATATAAACTGCGGTAATAATAAACACACCAAACAGTGCAGGGCGAATCACTTCTTTAGTGGCTTCAAATACAATAGAAAGTCTTTCTTGGAGGTTATTCATTTGACTGTCGTTAGCACTACTGAGACGTCTCATGCAATTTTCAACAATAATCACCGCGCCATCCACAATCAAACCGAAATCAAGTGCGCCAAGACTCATTAAATTAGCGCTGACGCCACTTTTTACCATGCCAGTGATTGTCATTAACATTGCAATAGGTATCACAGCCGCTGTGATGAGTGCTGCACGTAAATTCCCAAGAAGTAAAAGTAATACAGCGACAACAAGTAATGCCCCTTCAGCTAGATTGGTGCGTACCGTTTTCAATGTTTTGTCTACCAAGTTGGTACGATCGTATACAGCCGTTGCAGTAATGCCAGAAGGTAAACTTGCTTTGATGTCTTCTAATTTTTGTGCAACTTCACTTGCCACGGTACGACTATTCTCGCCGATCAACATAAATACCGTACTCATCACAACCTCACGACCATTTTGAGTGGCCGCACCGCTTCTTAATTCTTGACCTTGTTCAACTGTTGCGACATCTCGAATGCGTAAAGGAACACTATTGTGTGTCTGTATTAGGATATTTTTTAATGCATCAATTTCATTCGCTTGACCAGGCACACGCATCAACCATTGAGCACCATTGTGTTCAATAAATCCTGCGCCACGATTAGCATTATTCTGTTCAACTGCATTAAGAATATCTCGATAAGTGAGATTGAAAGCAAGTAGCTTTGCGGGATCAGGTGCAATTAAGATCTCTTTCTTAAAACCTCCGATAGGATTTACTTCCACCACACCAGGGACACGCAGAAGTTGTGGACGAATAATCCAATCATGAACTGAGCGTAAATCGGTTGGGGTAATCAGTGAGCCATCGTCATTGGTCGCGCCCAGTTCAGCATCGACGGTAAACATGAATATTTCACCTAACCCCGTTGCAATAGGGCCTAAGTTCGGTTCGAGTGAAGTGGGCAATTGGCTTTTTGCTGATATCAAACGCTCGCTTACCAATTGACGCGCAAAATAAATATCTGTGCCTTCTTCAAAAACCACAATGACTTGTGAAAGGCCATAGCGTGATGATGAACGTGTATACGATAACTTGGGTAAGCCAGACATTGTACTTTCGACGGGAAACGTGACACGTCGTTCGACTTCAAGTGGGGTATAACCAGGTGCTTCTGTATTAATCACCACTTGGACGTTTGTTATATCAGGAACGGCATCAATAGGGAGTTTTGTAAAATTCCAAACACCTAAACCAATAAGCAAAAGCACCAATAAAAATACGATGCCTCTTCGCTCAATTGAAAATCTTAAAATATAATTCAGCATGTGTATTCCTTAATGATCGTGAGATGCGCCAGATTTTTCGATGTCTGCCTTGATGAGATAACTGTTGTTACTCACATAGTGAGTACCCGCTTGTAATCCTCCTAACACTTCCACCCACACATCATCCTGTCTTCCTAATTCCAACATACGAACTTCATAGTCATTACCAATTTGCGCATAAACAACGGTGAAATCACGAAAGCTTTGCAAGCCCGAACGTTTGACTGCAAGCGGTACAGTATATTCAGCGACTTTGACGTGACCAGTAATGTGCGTACCAGGCAGTAATAAGCCATCAATATTATTTAACTCAACACGAGCAGTTACTGACTGGTTTGCATCAGCCATAATATTAATAAATGAAATTTCACCTTGATAAGATTGACCACCTATTGAAGGTGTGACGGTAACGTGAGCGCCTTTTTTAATGCGTTCACGCTCTGATGGGAAAATATGTAAGCTTGCCCATACAGTTGATGTATCCATGATGGTAAACAAACGTCTTCCATTAGTTTGTTCTTTAACATTTGCGATCTGTTCAGTGATAACTCCATCTATTGGAGCGCGAATATTGTAAGTATTTAGGCTTTCATTACTCTCAACTTTTGCAAGAAGCTGGCCTTTTTTAACGCTTTCTCCAAGCGATACATGAACTGATTGAATAACGCCGTCAAAGCGTGCACTGACTTCATTCTTGCTTTTAGGGTTAATAACCATTTGTCCATACAATGTAACTACTTCTTTCATTGTTTGTGAGCCTGCAACACTTGTCTGTAATTCAAATGCTTGGGCAATATCAGGAAGTATTGTTGTACGACCTTCAAAATTATCGTATTGCCAAGAATACGTTTTGCCTTTGTATTTTGCTTCCACTGACACGACAAAAGAATGAGGCTCATAGATTTCTGTGTCTCCTCGCAAGAAGTCACCTTGTGGTTTAAAGTGAATGTTATCTACTATGTTTCCTAAGCGCGTTAAATTGATTTGTAAGTCAACGTCATCAGGAGAAACAGGTCGATTACTGTCGGTGACCCACACGCGATATTCTGGTGGAACCCCTGTTTCAAATATAGAAAGTTCTAGTGCAAAATTATCTTTTGTAAGCATTCGACCACCATGTGAACCTTTCACGATTTCATCTTCATGGTCACTATGATCATCATGATGGTCGCATCCGTAAATAAGAAAACTAAATAAAATAATCTGAATTGTCTTTAATAAATTTTTCATAATTTTTCTCTTTTTTAATGTAATTGAGTTATTTTTTCGCCTGTTAGGCGTTCTATTTCAATCACATGTAAATGCGCGCTGGTCATGGCATCGACTAATTCAGCATTAGCTGCTAGTAATTCCTTTTGTACAATTTGCCATTCAAGAAAACTGTAAATGCCACGTTCATAAGCTCTTTTAGAGTCGTCTACAGCTTGATTAATATTTGGGATGACTTCTTCGCGCAATGCAGTGGCGCGGTGAAAACTATGTTTGAGTTCTTCATATAAAATGAATAGTTGTGTTTTAATTTTGACATCAACGACACGGGTATCCGCATCAATTTTATCAAGTGCTGCTTGTCTCGCCGCTATTTCACCTTGATTACGGTTCTTATAAGTCAGCGGAATGGTTAATCCTAAAACAAGTGCTTGATCATCCTCTTGTTCAAAACGACGCACACCTGCCGAGACGCGCCAGGGAGATTTGCTTTGTGCATTGGCAAGATGTAGCTGAGTCTCATTGAGTCGGCGTTGTGACAATAATTCTTGAATTTCTGAATTTCGATCTAGCCGCGTGATGAGCTTGTCAAAAGATTCTGTTTTTGGAAGTGTCAGTAATTTACCTTCTACGTGCGTGAACTGTGGTTCAGTCTCACCCCATTGTGCTGCCAGACGTCGATATGACGACAGTAACTCATGATTATGATCTTCTAGCTCAAGCTCTTTCATGGCTAAGTCAGCTTTTGCACGAGCAAGTTCTGCGCGTGGCGATTTGCTTGCATTTACACGCGCTGTGACTGCATCAACAATTGATTCAGCTAATGCTACTGCCTCTTTTGCATAGTCATAACGCACTTGATTAGACAAACAATCTAAATAATACCTTGCGGTATTGGCAGATTTATCAATACGCATGGTTTCGATTTTCGTGGAAGCAAAAGAGACATTGGATGAAGCAACATCAACACGGCGTTGACGAATCCCACGCTCTAATACCCACCCAATGCTTAATGTAGTTTGAGCTGCATTGATATTGCTGAAATTTCCTGTTCCTAATACGTCTTCAACTTCAAGGCTCAGTTCAGGAGAAGGGGCTAATTGCGCTTGTGCTAATAAGCCTTCTTGTATCTGCACGTGATATCCAAGTGCGACAAGCTCTGGATTATTCTCCAAAGTTTTAGCAATAGCCGTATTTAAAGTGATTATCTGTTCGGCAACCACTGTCAGTGGGCTTGCACTGATTAGTAGACAGACTAGTGTAAGTACCAATCTGTTGTTCCATAATCTCAATGTATTAAACATTGTGTTAACTCCTGCATTGCTCGGATTTATACGAGTAAAATCAAATACACAACGATGTATCCAACTAGCGGATACTTGTATGTCTAAAGAATAGTTTGATTAATGCAGGACAGGTGGGCCACGCAGAACGGGGCGCCAATAGGTATGTCTTTGATAAAGTGTGTTTCTATGTGGAGGTGGCCAACCAACAATCGCTGAAGTAACAAAGAGTATTAAAGACAGAGTGAATAAAATGGTATTTTGAATCTGCTTGAACCAATTAGCCGTCAATTCAAATAAAGAAACATCAAAATCTGAATCATGTTCATGTTCATGTCCATGATCTTCTAAATCTAGTGCATTTACATGACCGATGTGTAGTTCACTAGCATGTTCATCTGTGCTGACATGAAAATGCATGCCACTCCATTGTAAGAATAGCAGGGTTAGACACATATAAATGATCAAGAATTTTGCGTTTCGATGCATCTTACAAGCGTAGCTAAATTATTTGAAAGTGTCTATTAAGAATTCTTTGTTATCCGACGAAATCAACCATGCGGATGCTTATAAGAGGCGCTACAATTAGCAGTATATTGATATAGAGATTTATTATATGTATTTAATAATAAAATCGTTCTGACAAGTGGCATCATTGTATTGATTTCAGAATTAGCAAAGAAAAGTACATTTGCGGGAGCACTCTTAGCCTTTGTCCCAGTGATATCAATAATTGCGATCTTGTGGCTCTATGCTGAAACTAAAGATGTAGAAAAAGTATCTCAACTAACGTCTAGTATTTTTTGGCTTAAGAACTAAATTAACTCTATTTGATTTTTGGGAAGGCTCATTCTCGAATGTTTCTAAAACAGTATTTACCAAAGACGGTATAGCCTCATTTAAATCTATTTTGAATAAGGACTTTGATACCATGCAGTTTAGAAATTCAAGTGGTGATGAAGAATTTGCTTTCTTCAATGAAACAAAAAGAGCTGTGCATCGTACTTTAGGAAGCGCAAACAATTATAAAAATTGCTTTTGGTTTAATGAAATATGAAGTCTCTTATAACAACTCTACTACTAGTAATAACCTTATCGTCAACTGTGTTTGGTGATGACTTTAGTGATGGTTATTCTGCATATAAAAAAGGTGACTATAAGACCGCTATGAGGTTATGGAAGCCTCTAGCTGAACAAGGTCATGCTAATGCTCAAACTAATCTTGGTTTAATGTATGACAATGGTGACGGTGTACCAGAAGATGATAAGCAAGCAGTTAAGTGGTATCGATTAGCTGTAAAGAAAGGTTTGGCTGCTGCTCAATATAATCTTGGTGTTATGTATTTTAATGGCCAAGGTGTCCCAGAAGATGATAAGCAAGCTGCTAAATGGTTTCGATTAGCTGCTGAGCAAGGTTATGCTGATGCTCAATCTAATCTTGGTGGTATGTATGCATTGGGTAGAGGTGTGCCAGAGAATAACGTCCTTGCCTACATGTGGTGGAATTTAGCAGCAGCAAATGGCATTGAAAATGCCTCCACAGGTAAAGACATTATCACCAAACGTATGACCTCTTCACAGATAGCAGAAGCTCAGAAGTTATCAGGAGAATGTCTCAAGAAAAATTATAAGAATTGTTAATCTAAGCTAAGTAGCTTCATCTGGCTTGTAATAAATCCAGTTTCCCATAAGCTGCTATGCGGAGCATGGGCTGGGGAGGTAGTAGCGCATTCTTAGTCTTATATGGTGCTGCCCAGATACATTAAAGCTGGATTTGAAAAAAGGTCAGGCAACGCTAAGCCATTTCAAAAGGAAGCCAACTTCTAAGTCATTGTTTTTGAATAGGTTTCCAGAGCACAGTGGTGAGAGGTATGCTATATTAGAATTCACTAATATTATCTGTAACTCATTTAGATTGAGTTTAAGAGCATATCTTATAAAAACTATGGATACGTAGTCTAATTAAAAGAAAACGCCTTAGAGAGAATCTGAGGAGGTTTGAGAGGTATTTGCCGTAGGCGAGGCAGCATATTGCATACATACACTTTATGGTTACGGCTACAATATATAACTGCCACTTAGTCGAAGTACTTTTTTAAGTGTATATGAATTTGCTTCGATGTAGCTTGTAGCCGCTTAAGTAACGGCTTGTCTTCTAATCCTTTGTTTCCATAGTTAATCATGTGTTGGGATAAGCCTAGGCCTGAACCACTCCAGCCTGCAATCGCACAGCTGTTTAGTAAATCGGCCTCGTTCATCTGAATGTTCAGTTTAAACGTGTGACGTAAACAGTGACCAGTTAGAGTTTCGTTACCTGTGGCAGTACCTAGGAATTTCTTAATTTGGTGCGAATGGTTGGTATCAGTCGTCCTCTTCAGCCACTCAGTCGTCTCTTGTAAGTGTTGCCTAATGTACTTTGCCCCAATAACAATTGGAACTATGCGCTTGCGAGCTTCCGTCTTGGTTATATCGTGGTTAGCATTTAGATAAGCTACACGCCTCAGGTCTGTCAGGTTTCCGTTATCTACAGTCAAGTGCATCATTTCACTCGCCATTAGTCCGCCTTGTAGATACAACAGGCAAGCAACACCTAAGTGTGGTTTTCCGTGCTGCTCATTTAGTGCGTATTCAATTAATTGTGTTTGCTCTGGCTCAGTCAGTGGCGTCTTAGTTTTTGCTGATTGCTTTGGTAGGTTGGGCGTACGTATAGCCCAGCTTAAGCTATATTCGTTAATCGCATAGTTAATGAAGGCCTTGATATCATTTAATTCTCGTTTAATGGAACTGGTTTTAACCTTAGCTTCGAGCCTGTCCTCACAGTAGTTTCTTAACGCTACTTGTACGTAACCGCCAGCTTTGTCGTTAACAAACTGCTCGCCAATATAGCTCAGGAATTTATTAATCCGTTGTACGACTTTGGCTTTGTTGCGCTTAACTAATTTAGATTGCTCAGCGGCATTAGTATCAAGTTGTTTGAACTGATAGTAGTCGCTTGCTAGCGATGAGAATGTTGTTGGTCTGTAAGCTTCAGCTTCCGTCAGCTTTTCAGCTATGCGCCATTGTACTTGTTCATCAATGGATAGCGCTGCCTGTGCTTTGGTTTGGTCGTCAGCGTCTGGGTCTGCTAGTACTTGAAGTCGTTCTGCAAGGTAATAAACTTGGTCTGCATCACCTTCGAGTACCTTACCTACGTCAGTACCTTGTTGTTTTGATGTAACCAGCGAACCTGTTCTGGCCTTTATCCTTCTTAGGTAGTCCATAGCTAGTATGTCGATTTCACTGTCCGACATAGCACTGGCTGAACTATTCTCTAGTTTTCTAACGTGCAGCAAAAACAACTCATGGGCGTTGGCTAGTGCTTTATTAAGCTCAGTATCAGAACAACCAAGCGTTAAGCCAAGAGCACGTTGATATACTTTCCCAGACTTGAGACTGAGTTTATCCACTATTTGTTTGGGTACTTTGCGCTGGAATAGCAGGTCTTTGCCGTTCTTAACGACCACGTATTTGGCTGGTGATTTGGCCATGAGTAACCTGAAAAGTAACCTAGATGCAGCTACTATAACCAAGAAACCCATTAGTAACAATGCTTTTGAGCTATCAGTGCGTTCCTCTCTTCGGCACCATCATTCCTAGATGACGCGGTTTATCAATGCGCCTGCGCATTCTTCAGCTGTAAATTTGCCTTTAATGAAAATATTGAGTCTATTCTTTACAGTGAAGGTGTTTGGAGCACCACCATTTTTAGGATACATCGTTGCAGATTGCTCCAGTAAGGAGTAATCCATGCCAACACCAAGTTTAAAGGCTTGAGAGACTGGGGAAATATAGCCGACACCAAGTACCAATGGTACGCCATTAAAGCGCTCAGATGAGCCTAAACTAATTGTTGTCTCTCCATTGACTGTTGTCTCCACATCTGTGGCTTTAATCGTACTGTATTCATAGCCAGTAGATAGTTGCGCATAAAATCCATAGAAAGCCTTCTCTTTGGTACCACGCTGTTATATGTTTTTCTTATCGGTATGTTTCTTTTTAATAGCGTCTCTAGAAATTAAATGCAGCGGTTAAAGAAGCCTGCCCAACATGTGTCTTCTTATAGGGTGATTGCTGAACGCTTAGGCTGACATCAACAGCCTGTTTATGGCTAAGCATGAGACGACCCTTGGCAGCTAGAAATCCTGCCAATCTTCGTTCAGCCTTTAATTTGAAACTCTCTTTCTCATAGTAAATCTGTTTGTTTTTAGTGATGCCCTTGGCGACTAATAAACTGATCTCACCATTTGTGAAATGACCAGGGTCATATAGACCTAAAGCGATCTTGATCGCCTTATGTTTTATTTCTAAGCCACTGCTGAATTGCATTAAGGTTGCCTTCTTCAAACCCCATTGCTGTGTGCTGGCATGATGAGTACTTAGCTGGCTATAAGTCGTGCGTAGGAAGAATAGAGTGCTTGGATTAAAGCGCTGCTGCAGGCCCAGTTCAATATTTTGAATCTGTTGTTGATTCTGCTCATAGGCCTTGCTGACACCAAGATTCAAATTATGTTTGCTGCTGCTTAGACTGGTGAGTAAGTGCGTATCTTTGTTTTGCCAGAGTAGATTGAAGCCAAAGCCGGTAACTTTGGTTTGTGTGTTTTTAGTGAACTGCATAAAGGGTCGTAAGCTAAGAGATTCACCCTGATAAAACGGCATTTCAATCTGATCATGTAACTGATTAGGAATAAAACTGGGTTGTATTAAAAGACCAGAAAGATCTCCCCAGAAGTTCGCACTGGCAAGATTCATAGCACGTGCAGAGGAGCTGAAATAGACAGGATAGGCTGTATTTCCTAATAAGTAGCTTTGACTATAGTGGCCAAAGTCTGCGGCAAAGTCCATGCCTTTATTTTGACTGGGGCTGTAGGCGATCAATGCCATAGTGCCTTCCGCTTTGCTAGCAAAGACATCACTGCCTTTACGCATAAACTGCGCGCCATCAAAGCGATCAAACATGGCGACATCAAGATTGGCAACCCAATGACTAAAGGCCTGGCCAAAACCATTAGGAAGGCGTAGGGCAGCAGCTGACGGTTGATCGGTTGAACCATCAGCCGTATAAAATAGGCTGCCAATAGGACTGACTGCGGCTTCTGCATTAACTAGGCCATGACCAAAAATAGCGCGCATGGCACTTTCGCCACAGCTTGCTAAGGTACAGCCAAAATAACCGGTAAGACCGTCTAAGCTAGCCGTTGCTTTAACTCGGCTGACCACTTCACTTGCGGATAGGCTGGGAAAATGTCCAGTCACTAGGGCTAATACGCCACTGACGTGTGGTGCCGCCATTGATGTGCCACTTTTTTCTGTATGGCCGCCACCTGTTTGGGCTGAACGAATGTTGTTGCCCGGTGCGGCTAGGCAAAAGTCTGCTGCGACGCCACAGCGATTAGTGAATCCAGTTTCTTTAAGATCAGTGTCGATTGCCATCACGGCCAGGAACTGGGCAGCGAGCTCATTGATATAGTAGGGTAACCCGGCTTCTTTGCTGACCTGATTTTGATAATCATTATTTGCAGCAAAGACAAAGATAGTGCCGTTTTCTTGAGCGCTACGCATGGCCGCTATGGATAAAGCATCTGTGGTTCTTAATGTCGCCTCATCATAATTTAAAATATTAGTAGAGGAGCCCCAGCTGTTATTAGAGATCTGGATGTTATCGCTGACATGCTGTTGGTATACCGATGCTCGGCCGGCATCGGTATTCAGGGCAGTTAATGAACCAGCATCGTTGGCTACGCGGTATGAGTAAAGCTGGGCGGCATAAGCCACGCCACGCATACCATAATTATTCTTTTGGGCTGCAATAATCCCCGCAACATGAGTGCCATGGCCATGATCATCTGTCCCATAGCCACCACTGCTGCTGGCAAAATCACTACCTAAGATAGTGCGTTGATTGAATTCAGTATGACTACTATCGATACCTGAATCGACTACTGCTATACGAATATTTTCTCCAGTTGCACTGGCAAGATTTGCGTTTGCAGCATCGATATTATTGAGCCCATCTTGAGCTAGATATTCAGCCTGGTCGCTGACGTAGTTAATACAGCTGACGCTGAGATAAAGATCAACATCGACATTGTCGCCACCGCCACCTCCACCTCCGCCCCACATCCAATGGTTAACATGGACGTGACGACACCTAGGGTGATTCCTTTCATCATGACTGCTCTCCTTGCTCCGTTACTCTAGACGCTATCCATAATGTATCTGGGGCGTATATGAAGGAACTTCCTGTCCCTTAGAGTTAGGCGGTTTAGTCCGCCTAAGGAGAACGTTAAAACGATTTGATGGTGCTTGTATCGGGGTGGTAGAAGGAGTGAACCTAATAAATATAAATTATATTAATTCAATATAATTATTCAATTTAACAAATTAATTGGGGCGGGGATGTCATAAAAACAGTAGGGACTTAACGGCGAGTGTGATATTTTTCCGCGAAAGGAAGTGCAAATAACCCACCCAAACTATTGCAGTCTGATTCTGAGTAAGCCGGGCCAAGCCCTAACTTGAAATTTTCACTTAATGGTTGTGATTGAAAACTATAGAGTAATCGATCCCAAAAACTGAAGAGACTGCCGTAGTTGCTATCTGTTTCCTGCTGCCAATCAGAATGGTGTAGCCGATGCATGTGAGGTGTCACGATGATATAGCGTAGTACACGATCTAGAGATGCTGGGATACGTAGATTACTGTGATGAAACAATATAATGGGCAGGGCAATAAGCTCATAGATAATGAGATGCTCGATGCTGAGGCCAAATATTAGGATCAGCGGGATTCTTGTTAACCCTGAAAGTAGAACTTCGCCGGTATGAAAGCGCACAGCGCTACTGGCATCCATCTCGCTGTCACAATGGTGTACCCGATGAAAGCGCCATAAGACTGGAATGTGATGATTCATGCGATGCCATAGGTATTGCCATAGATCGATGATAATAAGTCCAACGATAATGCTCACATTGGTGCTTAGTTCTAAGCGATTGAGTAGACCAAACTGGCGTATATCTGCCCAGTATTCAGTACTTTCGAGCAGGGTAAACAGGATCATGAGGCTAATGATTGCATTGAATAGGCCTAATGCAATATTACGCAGCGAATGACTTAGATGGTGTTTACGTGAGGCGAAATAGGGAAATAGCTGCTCGCTAAAATAGAGCAAACTGAAGATGCCGATAACTAAGAAAAACTTAATAGTCTCTAGTGTCATCGGCTTACTATAGGGCTAAAGGTTTGTGGGGGCTAGAAGATTTCGCGGCGGATGACGTTTTGTTGACGTTCAGGGCCGGTGGATATGATATCGATCGGGGTCTGTAAGAGCTCTTCTATTTTGTCGATATAATCACGGGCATTTTGAGGTAAGCCAGCATAATCGGTGGCACCGACTGTTGGACTTTGCCAGCCCGGTAAAGTGATGTACTCCGGCTCGCAGGCCTCTAGTGTGTCGGCGTCCATGGTTAGGCTATCGACTAGGGCACCATTAAAACGGTAAGCGGTGCAGATGTTGATGCTTTCTAGTCCATCCATGACGTCTAGTTTAGTCAAACAAATACCACTGACACCATTGACGCGCATAGCACGTTTTAGTGATACCACATCTAGCCAGCCACAACGGCGCTGGCGGCCAGTGGTTGCACCAAACTCATGTCCCCGCTCGCCTAATTCTTGGCCGACTGCATCAGATAATTCGGTTGGGAAAGGGCCAGCGCCAACACGTGTGGTGTAGGCCTTCACAATCCCCAGGACATAATCAATGCTAGTCGGTGCTACACCGCTACCACTACAAACACCGCCGGCGGTGGTATTGGAGGAAGTCACGTAGGGGTAAGTACCATGATCAATATCGAGTAGCGTACCCTGTGCGCCTTCAAATAAGATGCGTTTGTTTTCTCTTTGCAGCGTATGTAGACGATCGGTAACATCACAGATCATCGGGCTGAGTTCTTCCGCCCAAGCCTGACACTGATCCTTGAGTGCGTTTAGATCGCAGATTTCATGCTTGAAGTAATTCTTTAATACGAAATTATGATAATCGACGACACCTTCTAACTTAGCCATTGCCTTGTCGAATTGCAGTAGATCACCTAGACGTAATCCGCGACGGGCAACTTTGTCTTCATAGGCTGGGCCAATACCACGGCCAGTTGTGCCAATAGCCTTGTTCCCACGGGCTTTCTCGCGTGCCTGATCAACCAAGATATGATACGGCAGAATCAGTGGGCAGCCTTCAGATAAGAACAAACGCTCACGCGCATGCACACCGCGCGTTTCTAGCATGGTTAGCTCTTCTAATAGAGCAGCGGGTGATAACACCACGCCATTGCCAATGAAGCAGGCTGTTTCCTGACGCAAAATGCCAGAGGGGATAAGGTGCAAGACAGTTGTGTCTTCGCCAACAACAATGGTGTGTCCGGCATTATGCCCACCTTGAAAGCGAACTACAGCGTCAGCTTTTGCGGTTAACATGTCGACGATCTTGCCTTTACCCTCATCACCCCATTGGGCGCCGAGGACTACGATATTCTTTTGCATGATTAAGCTTCCTTGATAGCCCAAGTATCGCCGTCTTGCTTCAGCTGCCGCTTACAGGCACTGGATTTAGCGGTATCTGATGAACTTAGGCCAGCAATAATGGTTTCACCAGAATTGCGTAGTTCAGTAATAATTTGATCGAGTGCTGGATCGTCACTTAAGGGGGCGAAGATCGCCGGCTGCGTATCGCTGTCCAGTTGTGAGAGTTTTAGTAATTGTTTTAAGTCAGCACTAAAGCCGGTTGCTGGGCGGGCACGGCCAAAGGCCTCGCCAATGTTGTCATAACGACCACCACGGGCTAACTCAGCACCGCTGGCACGATCATAGGCGGCAAAGACAAGATCATTTTGATAGTGATAGCCACGCACTTCAGCAAGATCAAAATGGATCTGATGATTGCTTAGGCGTTTGCCTAGTTTTTCGGCTAAGGCCTCTAATTTGTTAATGGCCACGACCATTCTTGCTCCAGCGGGTGCTAATACACTTTTCGCTTGTTGCAATATTTGTGCATCACCGTGTAGCTGGTTCATTGCTGCGATTGCAGATTTGTGGCTATCGGCACAATCCATAGTGTTTAGGAAGGCCTGCATATCTGGCGCTGACTTGCGTTGCAGGATAGAAAATAAGTCTTGCTTAGCTTCGCCTACAAGATCAACTTCATCACATAAGATGTCGAAAATGCCGGCATGCCCCAAATCTAGTAAGGGATTATCGATACCGGTTTCGGTAATCGCTGTCAGCATCATGCGAATAATTTCTGCATCACTTTCAATGCTGTCATCACCATACAGCTCAGCACCGATCTGTAATGGGCTGCGTGTGCCACCGGCCGACTCGGCCTGGGTCAGTAACACGGTGCCGCAATAACAGAGGCGAGTAGCCCCTTCTTCTTTCAGCATATGGGCATCAATGCGCGCAACCTGCGGCGTCATATCTGCACGTACACCTAGCGTACGTCCTGAAATCTGATCCGTGAATTTGAATGTTTGTATATTGAGGTCATCACTGTCTTTTAATAACAATGAATCGACGAATTCAATAAATGGAGGTATGACTAATCGATAACCCCAAGAGCGGAATAAGTCGATAAGTTTTCGGCGTTGGTTTTCAAGGATTACCGCATCATTGGGTAAAACTTCTTGAATACCAGTAGGTAGTAACCAGCGGGTACGGGAGTTCATGGCAGTAGCTTCAGTTTAACGATTAACTAACAGCCATAAGAATAACACGGCTAGGGTCATGCTCACTAACCCTAATCAGCGAATTTTTGTATCTAGTAGTGAACTTATCTGTTGATAGGCCGCGGCTAGCGATTTTGGCGAGAATGCTGGCAACAGGCCTTCGAATAGGAATACGAAGGCGACTGCTGCTAACAAGGGATCAAACAGAGATGTAAGACCTAGGTCTTATTTGCCTGATTGATTGAAGTAACGGAAGAACTGAGAGTCTGGTTTTAACACCAAAACATCATTCTTACTGTTAAACGTACGTTTATACGCGCTTAAGCTCTTAGTTAATGTGTAGAACTCTTCGTCTGCACCGTAGGCCCGTGCATAGATATCGGCCGCTGTTGCATCACCTTCACCACGTAACTGCTCAGATCGTTTGTAGGCATCTGCCAGAGTAACTTGACGTTGGCGATCGGCAGCAGCTCGAATACGCTCCGCTGATTCACGGCCACGAGCACGAAAGTCTTTTGCTACACGGTCACGTTCGGCACGCATACGCTCATAAACTGAATCACTAATGTCTTCAGTGTAGTCGATACGGCTAACACGTAAGTCAACGATCTCAATACCAAGTTCTTTTGAGATTTCGTTGGTTTTGCGCACTAGTGCATTCATGATTTCTAAACGTTCACCGGAGACAGCTTCTTTAATAGTTCGCGCAGCAATCACATCACGTAATTCATCTTTTGTGATTTGGCTTAGACGACTATTGGCACGAGATTCTATACCACCAGTGGCAACGAAATAGTCACGCACATTATCGATACGCCATTTGACAAAGAAATCGACATAGACATATTTCTTTTCACTGGTCGGAAATAAATCAGGCTTCACATCCAGCGTTAGGATACGAGAGTCGAAATATTTCACATCGTTGACGATCGGTAGTTTGAAGTGCAAGCCAGGCTGAATATCTGCCTGAATGATCTCACCAAACTTCAATAGGATCGCACGTTGCGTTTCATTTACAGTGTAAACGCAGCTACTGTAGACAATAATGCTGACAGCAATAAGGGCAGCAATGATTTTAGTGATCATATTAGCGATTCTCCCTGCCGCGTGTTGGGCGTTGTGGTATCTCTGATGAGTTGGATGAACCAAAGCTAGATGAAGTATTAGCTGCACCAGTGCTGTCTGAGCGTGTTGGTGCGTTCTGAATTAATTTATCCAATGGCAAATACATTAGGTTATTACCACCTTCAACATCCAACATGATCTTCGTGCTGTTGCTGAAGACCGCTTCAGTTGCTTCAAGATAGAGACGTTCGCGTGTGATGCTTGGTGCCTTCTTGTACTCAGTGAGTAATGCTGAAAAACGTTCAGATTCACCTTCAGCGGTAGCAACAATGGCTTCTTTGTAACCTGTTGCTTCCTCAGTGATGCGTGCTGCCTCACCTCGAGCCTGTGGCACGATGGTATTAGCGTAGGCTTCTGCTTCCTGAATGTAACGCTCCAAATCCTCACGTGATTTAATCACGTCATCAAAGGCGTTCTGTACCGGACTAGGGGGCTGTGTCTTCTCTAAGTTGAGTGAGGTGATCTCGATACCAGCGTCGTAGCGGTCCAGGATCTCCTGCATCAGTTCTTTAGTGCTAGAAGAAATAACCTCTAGGCCTTCATATAAGACAAAGTCTACTTTGCTCTTACCGACGATCTCGCGAATCGCGCTTTCCATCGCCTGCTTTAGTGTGGTTTCTGGCCCACGCAAGTTGAATAAGTAGCCTGGTGCATCTTTCACTCGATACTGTGCAGCGAGAATGACCTCTACGATATTCTCATCCTGCGTTAGCATGGTGGTTTGATGTTTGGCACTCCGTACTCGCTGTGTGTCGACTATAAATAGCGACTGCACTGGGAAAGGAACATGCCAGTGTAGACCGGGATTAGTAGTCTCTTTGTATTTGCCAAATTGTAGGATGACGCCGGCTTCGCCTTCTGTCACCTTGTAGACGCCTGACATGGCCCAAACGATAGCAATAATAAAAATTGCGATCAGACCTATGCTAGACGAACCGTTAGATGAACCTGAAGATGAGTTAGAACCACCGCCGGAACCGCCAAAGAGGCCTCCAAACTTACGTCCTAACTTTTGAAAGACTTCATCGAGATCCGGTGGCCCTTGATTATTGGATTTACGATTCCAAGGGTCATCGTTGTTGTTACCTGGGGTGTTCCAGGGCATGTTGACTCCGCAGTGAGTTTAAGTAAATGTTGGCGCTATTCTATTCACTCTTCAGCAAAATTTCAGCATTCTCTTGTTCATGCTCTGTAGTGGTCTCTTTCACCAAATAGTCTGTGAAGCGTGACATAAGCTCTACGCTTATACGTGCCTCAATCTGCCAAAACCCTTCAGGATCAAAGGTTTCCTCCAATATTGAATGATGTTCATGCAGTAAAGCACGCAGATCACCCTGTGCTGGCGGCAGCTGTAGGCTTACGATTTTATGACTTTCACTAAAAAATTGGACCATTGCAGAGTGCAGTAATGGCAAACCATCGCTCTCTAGGGCCGAAACCCAGATGCGATTGATACGATTATCATCACCTATGTCGATATGCGGCATTTGATTAATCTGGTCGATTTTGTTGTAGACCAAGATTTGTGGGCAGCTCTCTGCATTGATCATTTCCAGCACCGTATTAACTTCGCAAATATGCTCATTTCGCTGAGGGTTGGAGGCATCGACAACATGCAGTAGTAAGTCAGCCTCAACCGTCTCTTGTAGAGTGGCGTGGAAGGCCTCGACCAAGTCATGGGGTAAATCTTGGATGAAACCTACCGTATCAGCGAGGATGATTTCATCGAAGCCCTCGAGCTGTAAGCGGCGTAGGGTCGGATCCAAGGTGGCGAATAACTGATCGGCCTGATACACCTTGCTATCGGTAAGGGTATTGAATAGCGTCGACTTACCTGCGTTGGTATAGCCTACTAGCGCAACGGTTGGGATTGGTTTTTTCTTGCGTGCTTGGCGACCTTGATTCCGTTGTGAACGGACTTTGGCCAAACGCTTTTCTAAAGATTTAACCCGGACTGCGAGCAAACGACGGTCGGTTTCCAGCTGGGTCTCGCCCGGGCCGCGCATACCAATACCACCTTTTTGCCGTTCTAGGTGAGTCCAACCACGTACCAGACGCGTAGAAATATATCTAAGTTGAGCGAGCTCGACCTGTAGCTTGCCTTCATAAGAGCGCGCACGTTGTGCGAAAATATCAAGGATTAGGCCGGTACGATCGAGCACACGGCAGTGGCAGGCACTCTCGATATTGCGTTCTTGGCTAGGCGAGAGGGCATGATTGAATAAGAGTAATTCAATCCCTTCTGCCTCTACCCGTTCAGCGAGCTCTTCGAGCTTACCGCCACCGATAAGAAAGCGAGATTCTGGTTTGGCACGCGAATAAAGCACGATATCGATGATATCCGCACCGGCTGATTTGGCTAATAGTCTAAATTCTTCCGTATCGGCGGGGTCAGGACTGCGCCCAAATGCGGGGTGAACTAAGAGAGCGCTTTCGCCACTCTTGGGACGTTCAAACACTTAATGCTTGCTCCTGCTACTACAAAACAAGCTATTCAACGTCATCAACAAATGGGATGTTCACTACTTTTGTCGGCACGATAGTTGAAATCGCATGTTTATAGACCATCTGGTTGACGGTATTTTTAAGCACAATGACGAATTGATCGAAAGAATCGATCTGTCCCTGCAGCTTAATACCATTAACAAGATAGATGGCGACAGGAATCTTTTCTTTTCGTAATGCGTTTAAGAAGGGTTCTTGTAAAGTTTGACCTTTTGACATTAGGTTTTCACTCTTAATGTTAATTGTTGTTAGATCGCCCTACGCTAATTCCCCAACGAGCGAGAGCTGAAGATCATTTTAGCAGTTACTAGCTGGCAGGTTGCAACTGATTTGCTCCGCTAGCTGTGTAATAGGTTGTATTGCCGGGTCAATTAGCTCTACTTTTGGATAGCTACGCAGCCAAGTGAGCTGCCGTTTGGCTAGCTGGCGGGTAGCAGCAATGCCTTGTTCACGCATATCGGCATAAGTGATATCGCCTTCTAGATATGACCAGATCTGGCGATATCCAATACAGCGCATCGATGACATGTCCGGTGAAAGAGTCCAATTTTTGCGTAAGGCCTGTAATTCATCGACTGCACCATGGTCTAGCATCCAGTCAAAACGTTGTTCGATATTCTGATGTAGCCAGGCCCGGTCTTCAGGGAACAGCCCCCAAGCGTGAATATCTAGATCATCACGGGTGGATTTCGGCTTTTGCTGCCACACGGTCAGGGTGCTGCCGGTATTATCAAAAACCTCTAAAGCACGCTGTATGCGTTGTCTATCATTGGGATGTATGCGAGCGGCTGCAGTGGCATCGATGGTGCTCAGTCGGTCATGTAATGCGGCTACTCCTTTGAGCTGCATCTCCTCTTCGATCTGCTGGCGAATCTTATCGTTAGTAGCGGGGAGCTCGGAGAGCCCAAACTGTAGGGCATGGAAATACATGATGGTGCCACCAACCAATAATGGGGTGTGACCACGAGCGAGGATTTCATCGATCAGGCGGTTGGCGTCGTTACAGAATTCGGCTACCGAGTACTGCTCATCTGGGTTGCGAATATCAAGTAATGCATGTGGCGCATCCGCTAACATATCAGCCGTTGGCTTAGCGGTACCAATATTCATCTCACGATAAATCAGGGCAGAGTCGACACTGATAATTTCACAGGGGCGTTGGCGGCAGAGCTCTATTGCTAGGTCGGTCTTACCACTAGCCGTTGGGCCCATTAAAAAGATGACGGCAGCAGCCACGATTCAACGACCGCGATAAAACAGTTTGTCGAGATCGGCAATACTGAGTTGAATCCAAGTCGGGCGACCATGGTTACACTGGCCACTGCGCTTAGTCTCTTCAATCGCACGTAATAAGGCATTCATCTCTAACACAGTCATCTTACGGTTGGCTCGAACCGAGCCATGGCAGGCCATGCTAGACAGTGCTTCATTGCGTAAGACTTCGATGTGATCGCTTTCGCCGCTCTCGTTGAGATCAGACAGCATGTCACGCACCACGCCAGCAATATCGGTATCGTTCAATAGCGAGGGTGCTGAGCGTACGACAATCTGTTCGTCGCTGAGTAAATCCAGTTGTATCCCAAGCTCACTAAATAACGCTTGATGCAGGCTAGCAAAGCGCGCTTCACTCGCGCTCAGGTTGACTTGTAAGGGGACTAAGAGTTGTTGTGGGGCAAGGTCTAGGCTTTGTGCCTTGAGTTGCTCATAGACGACCCGCTCATGCGCTGCATGCATGTCGACGAGGACTAGGCCTTGCTCATTTTGAGCTAGTACATAGACGCCATGTAGCTGGCCTAAGGCATAACCTAAGGCGGGCATGTTGTCTTCTGCTTGTACCGCCTCTTGGCCAAAGACCGCCATCTCATCAATGCTGGCGCTGGTTAACGGTTGATGAGACGTGGAGGATGCACTACTGCCTTGTTGGCTGGCTGGGTAGAGCTGTGATGCATGTTCCATGACTGTCGATGTGTTCAGTCGGGTCTGTTCTGGTGCGCGATAAGAACTGCCGGTATAGCTGGCTAATTTATTCAATTGGTCATGATCAATCGGTGCACTACGAAATTCACTCAGGAGTTGCTTTAGCGTGTGCCGACAAAAGTCATGGATCGAGCGGCTGTCGCGAAAACGGACCTCAGTTTTTGCTGGATGTGCATTGACATCTAAGGTGCTGGGGTCGATCTCAAGAAAAATAACATAGGCCGGTTGTCGGCCATGATAGAGCACATCTTGATAGGCAAGCTTGATCGCATGTGAGATTGTTTTATCACGGACATGGCGTTGATTAACAAACTGATATTGCATATCTGCTTGTGAGCGTGAGAAGTTTGGTGTGGCCAGCCAGCCATGTAGTTGTTTGCCATCGTGTTCATGTTCAAAGTACAACAGGTTTTCGACAAAGCTACGGCCAAGCAATGTTTGTAGCCGACGTTCCTGTGCTTCTTGGTCTAGTGCTGGTGGCAACGAAAAGATGGTCTTTTGGTTGTGTCGTAGTTCAAAGGCACAGGCAAAGTGTGCCAATGCAACTCGTTTGACGACCTGTTCGCAATGGTTGAATTCGGTCTTTTCTGCACGTAAGAACTTGCGCCGTGCAGGTGTGTTAAAGAAGATATCGTTGACGTCAATGTGGGTGCCCTGTGCCTGTCGGGCTGGTTTCAGTAATCCATCGCCATCGGTGTCATTAATACGGCCACCATCAACGGTAATCTGCCACGCTTGCTCACTGTCTACGCTGCGCGAGCTCAAGCTAAAGCGTGAAATGGAGGCGATACTAGGTAGCGCTTCACCACGAAAACCCATGCTTCGAATGCGATGTAAGTCATCAAAGCTTTCGATCTTTGAAGTGGCATGTCGAGTTAGAGCTAATGTGATTTCGTCGGCTGGGATGCCTTTGCCATCATCACGTACAGAGATGCGTTGAATACCACCTTGTTCGAGCTCAACCGTAATACTACTAGCACCCGCATCGATACTGTTTTCAACCAGTTCTTTTACAATCGAGGCAGGTCGTTCAATAACTTCACCGGCAGCGATCTGATTGATTAGGGTATCAGGTAGTTTCTTGATCGATTGGGACATGGTGATTTTATCCGTAGGTTTTAGCTGAGCAAAACCGCTTGTTCGTCACTAAGACCAAACATTTGTTGGATGCCATTTAGGGCGAAATCACAAAATGCAGTTTGGTTTAATGCCTGTGCCTGCTGATCGATAATATGCTCAGCATCGGCAGTCAAGACTCGGGTTCTATATCGTTCAGTAGATCCCGCCGCGGTTTCCTCATGGGTAATGTATACTTCTGGATCAGTTCCGCCGTCTTTTACTAAAGCCATCATAAAGCAGTAATTCAGGTCATCGCTGCTGCTGATGTCACCCAGTAAAGTAGCGGTATATTCGCCATACTTGTATCGGCGTAAGGGTATTGCAGTTTGAATTTTTGGTAAGGCCACGGCAAAGGTTTCGTTGTGATGGAAAAAATTACACGCTTATTCCCCCCTACGGGGGAGGCGCAATCAGTACAGGGATTGTATCTCAGACCGGGCAGAATTGCTGGTGAAGAAGGTGCAATACCACTGGTTTATGCCAATTTTTTATCGAGTCTTGACGGTCGCATCGCACTGGCGGGCGGTGATGATGAACAGTACCAGTTACCACAGCGGCTCAAGTCCAGTTTGGACTTCCGTCTATTTTTAGAACTCTATGCGCATGCCGATTGCATTATTACGCATGGTGGCTATATGCGTTCGCTGCAGGAAAATCGTTTAGGTAATATTTTGCAGCTGCCGGAGCATGCAGAAACAGAATATCTGCATAGATGGCGTACAGAGCAGGGGTTGAAACCAGCCCCTGATGTGATGATTATTAGCGGTTCTCTGGACTTTCCATGGCATGACTCGCTAGACCAGCACGGCCAAAAGGTACACCTGGCGACTGCTGCTGAAGTAGCCCCTGAACGCATCGATTACTGGCGAGAAAAGGGCATGGAACCGCTACGCTGTGGTCAGGAGCGTTTAGTGGATGTGGAACCACTGATGTCGTTTCTACAGCAACAGGGCTATCGTTCGGTTTATTTGGTGGCAGGGCCAGAGTTGCTGCATGATTTATTGCGACATAATTATGTACAACGATACTTCACCACTATCTCGCATCAATTGTTGGCAGGTAGTGATTTCAAAACAGTCTTGAGTGGGGCGGAGCTTGGGGATCAGGGTGCGCTCGATTTGCGTGGTTTATTTTACATGCCGCCTAGTGAAGCAGAAGTCGGTCAGTGGTTTGCCGAATTTGAACCGAATCATATTTAGAGTAGCTCAGTGTGGCTCATATTAAAGAGAAAATAGCATGATGGAATTCTTCTTGGACTACGGTCTATTTTTCGCTAAAACAATAACCTTAGTCATACTATTTATAGTGGTTCTCACCGTCATATTCTCTCTGGCGGCGCGTGGTCAGCATGCCGATCGTCTAAAAATTAAGAATGTGACGTGCCGATATGCAGAGACCAAAGAACGTATGCAACGCGAAGTCCTGCCTAAGAAAGAATTTAAGAAAATTCAAAAGGCACAAAAGAAGGCGGATAAGGATGAGCGGGAACAAAGCCGTAAACGTGTTTTTGTATTGCGCTTTGTTGGCAATATCAAGGCGTCGGCAACAAAATATCTACGCGATGAGGTCAGCGCTATCCTGTCAGTGGCTGATAAAAGCGATGAAGTGGTCTTGTGCTTAGAAAATGCTGGGGGCTTGGTGCATGAGCATGGCTTTGCGGCCTCACAACTGACCCGATTTAAACAGCATGAATTAGGCTTGACGATAGTGGTGGATAAGGTCGCTGCTAGCGGTGGTTATATGATGGCCTGTGTTGCCGATAAGGTCGTTGCAGCCCCTTTCTCAGTGATTGGATCGATTGGCGTGATTGCACAAATGCCTAATTTCAGTCGACTACTAGATAAAAATGGTGTCGATTTCGAGATGATTAAGGCTGGAGAAAATAAGCGCACCATCACCATGTTTGGTAAGAATACAGACGAGGATCGTGCGAAATTTACAGAGCAGATTGAAGACACTCATGAATTGTTTAAGGACTTTATTCATGAGCAGAGAGCATCGGTTGATCTTGCTAAGGTCGCAACTGGTGAGCACTGGTATGGACGTCGAGCGTTAGAGCTCAATCTAGTGGATGAATTGATGACTAGTGATGATTATCTATGGCAATTAAGTACTACTGCCGATATTTATGAGGTCAGTCATGTTGTGCCCAAGTCACTTTCAGAGAAGCTTATGGGTAGTGCTCAATCGGCACTTGATCGAGTATTAACAGCTATTTGGCATCGGTCTATTTTCAAATCTTAGCCAGTTTTATTCTCGCTAAGCTTAACCTTTAGGGATCTTAAGTTTTTGTCCGACACGAATTTTATCGCCCTTGATACCATTGGCTAAACGTAAGGCTTTGACGCTGATACCATAACGCTGAGCAACGCCAGATAGTGTTTCGCCACTGCGAATAATATGCCGATTATTACTTCTATTCGTAGGGGCTTGTGCTAGCTTGCTGTCCTCAGGGGCATTTTTTTGTAGATAGCGCCTAATACCATTGAGTATCGCCTTGGCCATTTTTTCCTGGTGTTTCGGAGAGCGTAATTTTTTCTCTTCTGAGCGATTTGATATGAAGGCAGTCTCGACCAAAATCGAGGGGATATCTGGTGACTTTAAGACGACAAAGCCGGCATGCCCCACTTTTTTCTTGGTCTTGCCTAAGCGTGCTAACTCGGCGATTACATTATGAGCGAGCTCAGTGCTGGCATCGATAGTGGCGGTTTGTGAGAGGTCTAAGATGACATGCTGTAAGACCTTGTCTTTACCGCCTAAGGAGACGCCACCGACCATATCGGCTGCATTCTGTGATCGGGCCAAAATCTTGGCTGCCTCACTACTGGCGCCGCGTCTAGATAAAACATAAACCGATGAGCCATGAGCACGTCGGCTTTCTACCGCATCGGCATGTATCGAGATAAAGAGATCTGCACGATTCTTACGCGCTTTGCTTGTACGTTCGCGTAGCGTTAGGTAACGATCATTACTGCGAGTGAGTATCGCACGCATACCGGGTTGTGCATCTAGCATACGTTTTAGGCGCTTTGTGATCTGCAGTACGACATTTTTTTCGTAGGTACCAGCATAGCCGATAGCGCCTGGATCTTTGCCACCATGGCCAGCATCAAGAGCGATGACGATATCGCGTAATGGGCGTCTTTGAATTGGGGCGCTACTGATTGAATTAGCCGGTTTCTTACTGGCGGACTGTTTGTTTTTCCCAGCGCTCAGGTCGAGCACTAGCCGGTAATTGTTTTTACTGTTAGGTGCGAGTAAGAAATTGTTGGGCGTGACACGCTGTTTTAGATCAAATACCAGACGTAAAGATGATTTGCGTTGGGCATGACGCATATCACTAACATGGGTGCCGATAAAGGTGCTGCGAGTAATTTTTTTAGTCAGTTTAGTGTTTGCGATATCGATGACTAAACGTTCTGGGTCGCTGAGGCTAAAGACTTTATAGGCGGGGCGTTTTTTTGTCTCAATCACAATCCGTGTGGTTTGGTCTTTTACAGCAACACGAATATCTTCTACTGCAATCGGTTCCGCTGAAACTGGTGCCAACCAAAATAGGCTGACTAAGAGTAGGGCGAAGGTACGAATGAGAGATTGTTGATGAGAAGTAGGCGACATGAGTTTTATTATGCACCCTGCGTGCAATCTAGCCAGCGTTTTTCTTCGGCATGCTCGATTTTTATAGTCAGGTCTGGTGAATGTAATAAAGGATTGCCTTTCTCAGGCCATTCAACAAAACAGATCGCGTCGCTACTGAGGTATTCACGTATACCCATGAACTCTAGCTCCTCAGGGTCGCTTAAGCGGTAGAGATCAAAATGATGGATCTTATAAGATGCCAATGTATAGCTTTCAACTAGTGTGAATGTTGGGCTTTTGACATGGCCTTGATAGCCTAGGGCACGCAGATAACCACGCACAAAGGTAGTTTTCCCGACACCTAGGTCACCCTCTAAAAACACCAATGCAGGTGCTTGTAGTGTGCCTGCTAGGCGGGCTGCAAACGCCTCCATCGCATTGCTGGACTCGATTAGAATAGGCGTATCAGGTAGGCCGGGTAAGCTCGGCGAGCTTGGCATATTCGCTAAGGTCATTATTTTTTATGGTTGCTGATGATGAGTTTACTTCAATCTAGTTGGTTCACTCTAAAGGCGACAGTGGGTACTATAGCAGCATGTCTTCTAAGCTTAATTCGTCGTCGCCACAGGAACTCGTGCAGCATATCCAAGAGTGGGCAAAACAGCTTGGATTTAATCATGTTGGCATCGCCGATACCAATCTTGATGAGCATGAGGCCTATTTGTTGCGTTGGCTAGATAAGGGGCACCATGGTGATATGGGCTATATGGCCAAGCATGGCCGGATGCGTTCAAAACCAGATGAGTTACTCCCAGGGACTTTGCGTATTATCAGTGTGCGCATGGACTATTATCCGCCACGTACACGAGATCCTATTGCCGTTTTAGAAGATAGTGATTTGGCTTATATCTCACGTTATACCTTAGGCCGTGACTACCATAAGGTGTTACGCAAACGTCTACAAAAGCTAGCCGATAAGATTCAGGATGAGGTGGGTGAATTTGGTTACCGCGCCTTTGTTGATAGCGCGCCGGTATTAGAAAAGCCATTGGCTGAAAAGGCAGGCCTAGGTTGGATCGGGAAACATACAAATCTGATCTCACGTGATGCCGGGTCTTGGTTTTTTCTTGGTGAATTGTTTACCGATCTGCCGTTACCGCTGAGCTCAAAAGTAGAAAATGCCTGTGGTAGCTGTCAGGCCTGCATTGATATCTGTCCCACACAGGCTATTATTGCGCCCTATGAGCTGGATGCGCGGCGTTGTATTTCTTATTTAACAATCGAGAATAAAGGCAGCATTGCGGAAGAATTTAGGCAGGCGATCGGTAATCGCATTTACGGCTGTGATGACTGTCAATTAGCCTGTCCCTGGAATAGCTTTGCGCAAACCTCAGAATTGGCCGACTTTGCCGCACGTCAGCAGTTGGATTCATCCCGCTTAGTCGATCTATTTGCTTGGAGTGAAGCCGATTTTCTAAAAAATACAGAAGGGTCTGCCATGCGTCGCATTGGGCATGAACAATGGCTGAGAAATATCGCGGTAGCGCTGGGTAATGCGACCAGTAGTGAAGAGGTCATGCAGGCCTTGCAAGCGCGTTTAGACTACCCAAGTGCGATGGTGCAGGAACATATCAATTGGGCAATCGCTCAACATCAAGCGACCAATGTGCAGTGCTAGGTCTTTTGCCAGCTTAAAATATGATTGTTCGCTGGCAGTGCCCAGCAGGCTGCCGCAATCAATCCATGTTTGAGGGCGAGCTGATCGAGTTTATTTTTATCACGCAGCCCTGAATGCGGGTCTTGCTGGCGTAGAAATTGATCAAAGGCCTGATTACTTTGGCTGCTGAACTGGCCATCAAAACTAAATGGGCCATAGAGATAAAAACAAGCGCCATGGCCGAGTGCTGTGCCTAAACCAGCAAACAGGTCTTCAATCTCTGGCCAATGCATGATGTGCGCAATATTGGCGGCATAGGCGGCGTCATAAATCTTTTTAGGCCAGTCCTGGCTGACATCTAAAACAAAAGCAGGCGGCGTATTGTTGAGGCCGGCTGAGTCTAACCAGAGCTGGATGCCTGCTATATGGTCGCGTTGATCGCTGCAATGCCAGCTTAGATGAGGCAACAGTTTGCTAAAATGTACGGCATGTTGGCCAGTACCACTGCCGATCTCAATGACATGATTAGCGTTGGCTAATTCAGCTGATAAGACTGCAGCGATGGCTTCTTTGTTTTGATCCGCGGCAGCGGCGAATGGTTTTTTCATGGTAGCTGGATGAGCACTAAGTGTTAATCACTGCGCTTCATTAGATAGGTGAGTAGAGCTGCAGTAGAGCCATCAAACTCATCACTTATCGATTCGATTTGTAGGCTATGTAATATCTTATTGCTTAATGTTTTGCCGAGTTCCACACCCATTTGATCAAAGGAATTGATGTTCCAGATAACACCTTGAACGAAGACTTTGTGTTCATATAGAGCCAATAAACTACCGAGACTGAAGGGTGTGAGTCGATCGAACAGCAAGGTGTTGCTTGGGCGGTTGCCGCTAAAACTCATAGCCGGTGCAAGCATATCAATGCGCTCGGCGTTTTGTGCTCGTAGCATGGCAGTGCTTTCTTCTAAGGTGCGGCCGGTCATCATGGCCTGCGACTGAGCTAGCATCTTAGACAGCAGAATATGGTGATGCTCTTGGCTATAGGTGGTTTGGCGAAAGCCAATAAAGTCACAAGGAACAGTGGTGGTGCCTTGATGTAGTAATTGGTGGAAAGCATGTTGCCCATTAGTGCCGGCCTCACCAAAAACAATAGGGGCAGTTTGATGTGTGCATGCCTGACCCTGACGATCTATGCCCTTACCATTACTTTCCATATCAAGTTGTTGCAGGTAACGCGGTAGACTGCGTAAACGATTGTCATAAGGTAGAGCAGCATAGGCTGGGAGATTTAAGAAATTTCGATTCCAAATACCGATTAGCGCCATTAATACGGGTACATTTTTGTTGAAATCTCGATTCTTGAAATGCTCATCCATGGCATAGGCACCGGCCAATAATTGACGGAAATGATCCATACCTAGAAGTAGGGCTAAGGGTAGGCCAACAGTACTCCAGAGCGAATAACGGCCTCCTACCCAATCCCACATGCTGAGGATGTTGTCAGCAGTTATACCTGCCTTAAGCGCAAGTTCAGTATTTGCTGTAATGCCTACAAATTGTTTCTGTATGGCTGAGTGATCGCCGGTTTTTTCTAGTAACCAGCGCATACAGCTATGCATATTCGTGCTGGTTTCTTGTGTCGTAAAACTTTTTGAGATGACAATAAAGAGTGTTTCTGTCGGCTCAATCAAGTCTAAGACTTCATGCATCTCATGTGCATCAACATTACTAATGTAGCGCACGCGAACATCTTTTTGTGCGTAGGTCTGTAAGGCTTCACAGGCAAGCTTAGGGCCAAGGTAGGAGCCGCCGATACCAATAACAACAACTTCCCTCAGTGGTTTATCGCTGCTACCCAACCATTTTTTTTGACTGAAACGCTCAACCATTTGTTGCATGCGTTTTAGTTCATGTGTAACTAATGCTTGCTTGGGGTTTGGTTTATTGTCACGTAATGCTGTGTGTAAGACTGCGCGTTGTTCAGTGTGATTGATGTGATCGCCATTGAAGAGACGTTCGCGCCAGTGCTCTAATTTTTTTTCAGAAGCGAGGACGAATAACTTATCGAGGGTGACTTGATTGAGACGATTCTTGGAGTAATCCAAGAGGCCGCCTTCAAATTCCACATGGAACTGTTGGAAACGATCTGTTTGGCTAGCGAAAAGATCGCGTAGCTGATGATTCTGAATATCCCCTAGGTGTGTATTAAGGGCTTTCCACGCGACTGTGGTCATAGGGTTTGAGTGTAAAGTTAGAAACAAAAAAGCGGGCCTGGAGCCCGTTTTTTATTGAACTAAACCCTATCGGTAGATAGTGCCGTTCTTAAGGTGTTTGAATATGTTTAACTGAGCCGCCAAGTTAATCACTACGGCTAGGACAACACATCCGATTACAAGCCATGCCATATCTATACTCCATAATATATTCTTTATAACGGCCATTAGTATACACCAGAAAATGGTTCTGCAACCCTTTCAGATGGTCAGTTTGGCTAAATATTAAGATTGGGCTGGTAGTTCAAACAGGATGTTATCGATTAATCGCACCTTGCCTAGTTGCACGGCGGCTAGCACGATGGCTTGGGTGGTTTCACTTCGAATGGCTTGTAAGTCAGTCGCATCTCTGAGATCGAGGTACTCGACCTTGAGTGAGGCTTGGTTTAATCGCGTTATAGACTGGTCAAGTAGAGTTGGCAGATTATCCGTTAGTCGTTGTTGCTCAGCCTGCTGAGCAATACCCTTCAGCGTAGCGTAGAGCATACAAGCAAGGCGACGTTCTTCAGTAGATAAATGTGCATTACGTGAGCTCAGGGCTAAGCCATCTTCTGTCCGCACGGTATCCAGCGCCTGTATCTGGATATTAAAGTTCAGCTCGGAGCTTAGGCGTTGAATAATCAGGAGCTGCTGATAGTCCTTGCGGCCAAACACGGCGATATCGGGCTCTATTAGATTAAACAGTTTGCTCACAACCGTAGCGACGCCATCAAAGTGTCCGGGTCTGTGTGCACCACAAAATTCATCACCTAATAGCGGGATATGGATCTTGGGGGCAAGCTCCAAGCCTAATGGGTATAACAAATCCACGGTGGGTTTGAATATAGCGCCAACTCCGAGTGATGAGAGTTGCTGTAAATCTGAGGCAATACTACTGGGATAGCGTTTCAAGTCGTCGGCATTATCAAACTGCAATGGATTGACGAAGATACTCACTATGACATGGTCAGCCTGTGTCTTGGCATGCTCAACCAGGGCCAAATGTCCGTCATGTAGATGTCCCATGGTCGGGACTAACGCAATACTTTTCTGGTTACGACGCCATTGTCGAATTTGGGCGCGTAAGGGACGCGTTTGTTCAATAATATTCATACTAGGGTCTGTGCTTTAGCTGGGGAAGTCGCCAGATTTCACTTCAGCGACATAGTCTTGCACCGCTGTTTGAATGCCGCCTTTCGTTAAATAGTTTTTTGCAAAGCTGGGTGTTTTCCCAGGTGTAATACCAAGGATATCCTGTAGTACTAGAATTTGGCCATCACAATCCTTGCCTGCGCCGATACCGATTACTGGGATCGAGACTGTTTGCTGAATCTTGGCGGCCAATGTATGCGTAATGCATTCAACGAGGAGTAAGTCGGCACCTGCTTTTTCTAAACTGATGGCATCTTGTAGGATTTGCTCGGCCGATTCACTATCTTGGCCCTGACGTTGATA
>Ga0181601_10000516_pt1 | contig 31370 bp, 29 predicted proteins | sample 041ome_8_FD_133020 | JGI IMG/M metagenome (GOLD analysis project Ga0181601, IMG submission 133020) | Coastal salt marsh microbial communities from the Groves Creek Marsh, Skidaway Island, Georgia - 041407BS metaG (megahit assembly) | ecosystem: Environmental > Aquatic > Marine > Intertidal zone... | reverse complement strand
GGACCCGAATGCGCGCGACGCATCGCATCACATCGCGTCTCGGATCATGGGAGGTCGACGAAGGGACCGACGGGGACGGAGGTGCGCGGCGGCTTCGGTGACGACGGTAATGGCGGCGTGCGTTCTCGGGGTCGTCTTCGGTCTCGGTCACCGAGAGAAGTGGTCCGCGAGAGGAGGAGGGAAGGATCGAGAGGAGGCCTCTGGCGATACGCAGCCTCGGGACGTGTGCCTGTACAGCCCGGCGTCGATGGATCGCTTGCGGGAAACCCTGCCGAGGATCGCGAGCACGTGGAAAGGAGGGATAAGCGTGGCGGTGTTGGTGGATTTGGGGCGGAGCGCGGAGACGACGGTGGAATTGGCGAGGATGACGGGGGAAGTGGAGGGCGACGGGAATCGCGTGGTCGTCACGGCTGTGGAAGCTTTGGAGGAGTACGAACGGCGGTTTCCGGTGAATTTTTTGAGAAATGTGGCGCGGGAGGCGTGCGTGCGGGAGCTGAATGCGCGGTTTGTGTTGACGCACGATGTGGATTTTGAGGTTTTCGCGCCAGACGTCGAGGCGTTTTTACGAGACGTTTCGACGACGCTCGCGCCGGGGCTTAAACGCGCGCTCATCGTGCCCGCGTTTGAGCTTCGCAGTGGGTGGTCTGCGCGCGTGAACGCGAAGCGGGACGCGATTTTGAATGCAAGGCGACAGAGGATGCGCGGTGGAGGGGGGTTCGATGGCGGCGGCGGCGGCGTAGAGGATGCGACGGATATAGACGCCGTCGCGTCTCGCGTCTCAAACGAGACATCCGACAGTTCGATGCGTCTGTATGAAAGTTTTGTGGCGCGAGACGGCGAGAAGATTTACAACGTGAGCCAACTGCGGCCACTTAATCTCACGCTACCGTACTCGAGTCGACAGAGATTACGCGAACTCGTCCACGTTCGCGGCTTGGCGAACGGATTTCAAGTCAAGTACTTTCCGTTGCCGCACGCGCCGACGAATTACGAGAAATTTTGGACAGACGAGGACGAGCTCGAGCCGTATCCTTTCGGTAGCAAGGCGAGGAAACACCCGTATTACTACGAGCCATACTTGATTGTGCGCGCGTCAATGTCCATTCCTTTCGATGAGTCCTTCGTGACGTACGGTTTCAACAAAATTTCTCAGGCGCACGAGCTCGCGGCGGCTGGCTTTGAATTTAGCGTGTTGCGATCGGCTTGGACGGTGCACACGAATACGCATCGAACGCGCGCGATGACCAACTTGGAGGGAGAGGATTTAGCGAAATGTTTCAGACACCCCGCGCGATCGAATGATTTTCGAATAGCTAGGATAGGGCACTCTTGCATACCGGCGTTCATGCGTCGAATGGAGTGCGCGTACGGATTCACGCTCAACGACTTGGAATTGCGAGGCGGGAAACCGCCGCAAGATTTACTCTTTCGCTTAGAGAGCGATGAAAACATAGTGTGTTTCGGTGGGTGCGTCACCGACATAGAGCGAGCTCCGAGAACGCCGGGGCGAGTCATCTTACGAGGTGGACGCTTCGTGGGGTTACAGGAAGGATCAGAAATACGACAAAGGAAGCGCGGCTTGTGCGAGCGACTCGAACAAAACCCAGTTTAACGACAGTTTCAAAATTTTACAAGACTTGTACACGTCGACGCGTTGTTGCTCTCGCGACGGGCTAATTTTGCTAGGGATGCTATAGCGATGGATTGACTAGGCTAGGTACATCGAGGGTGAAAACGGCACCACAGAGGCGCCGTCGTCGTGACGCGACGGCCTCGTCGGCGTCGCGCAAGATCCACCCTGGGCAATACCCGCCAAGATTGGGATGTCGCTCGCATCAATCCCCTTCAAGAGCTCGGAGGCTTGTTCGTACATGGACATGTTTGATCGAGCCGTATTCTTCATCATCTCAATCGCGTCCGTCCCGTACGAAGCCCCGCTCGGCTCGCTGGAATTATTCTTCTTTTGATCGCCTCCGCGTCTAAATAAGTGAGACAAACGAGTCGATCGCGACTTTTTCGGCTTGTCTGGAGACACGAAAGCCTGCATATCCTCGAGCGAGGTCAGGCCCGGCATTTTCGGCACTCTCTCGTTCGCGCTAAAGTCAATGTCCGCGCCCGGTGCAAAGTGCGGAATGTTCATCTTGGCGCCCGAGAGTCCTTCGACAGCGGCCACCGCCGCGCCAGACGGCAGCAGAGACTTGGTCGGTGACGTGACGCCAATACCGTGGTAAGCACCAGGAGATCCCGGGGTTCGGGTCATGTCAAACACCGGAGACGTTCTCGCGATCGGGGTGTTCGTGTTCGTCCCGCCAAACTCGGAGAACAACTCGGACATTCTAAACGGGCTCTCAGCCGCGACGCCGGCGCCCACTGGAATGTGCGAGTACGGCGAGGCGAAAATGTTCGCAATGCACCCGGAGGGTTGGATTGTTCGCCCTCGGAGACGTCAGACATGTTCGCTCTCAGACCGTTACCGGTTTCAGTCAAGGGTTTTCTCTTGTTGGAAGCACCCTTGGCGGTTGTGATTGACTTTCGTCGCTTGTTCTCCTTGGCCCCCGGCGCGAGCGTCGTCGGCGGCGCGGGCGTCGCGTCACCGCAACCGTTGAGCGCCATCGCCTTGCGCGTGTTGGATTTCTTCGTCCCAGTCGTCTTAGCGATCTTTGCGCGTCCATCTGCCCCCGGTTCGGCGGCAGCGAGCGCGGGCAAGCCCTGAGAAAGCGCCTGCTCAACCTTGCGCTTGAGCGTCGAGTTCCAGTGATTTTTAATGGCGTTATCCGTGCGCCCTTTAAACCCCTTGGCAATTTCCGCCCACCGGTTCCCGTATTCGGCGTGCGCGATGATCAACTGACGATCCTCCTCAACGCTCCATTCTTCTCGCTTAATCTCCGGATCGAGATGGTTGTACCAGCGCTCTCGGCACTGCTTACCGATTCGCCCCGGAAGCTCTTGCGCGATTTTACTCCAACGCTTTGGCCCGAGGATGCCGACGAGTTCGATAATCTTCGCATCCTCCTGCGTCGTCCACGGTCCCTTGACGAGCTCGGGGTTGAGCACTTTTTGCCACCTGTGCAAGCACTGCACATCCGTGCGGTTATCGCTAAAGTGCACGGCTGCGACACGCGACGAAATTTCATTCGGGTCAGTCAGTCAGTTTGCCCATACGAACACTTCGAAAAGGCCGAGGTACGACCGCGCCCAAAATCCAAAAACTTTTAAAATCCATCCATCCACGCGACCATGGACGGCGCGGCGCGCGCGACGGACGCACCGATCTTCTTCCAGTTTTTCCCGTTGTAAATAGCCACCGCGCGTCGAAGCAATTCATCCTGATCGCGCGCGCGCCTTCGTCAGTCCCCGCTCGCGTTCGCGTCGTCGCGTCATCCACCGAAACGCGCGCGCGCGCGCGAATTTCAAATCACTCGCGAACGAATTCAAATTTTCAAACCGCGCACCTCCTCGGGAGTCCATCCACCCTTGGCGCTTCGTCGCGTCGGTCCACCGATCTTCCTGCGCGATCGAGAGAGAGACACAAAAAAATTCCCGCAGTCAGTCCCATGGTTCGGTTTTACGTTTCCCGTCGTCGCGTCGCCCGGTCGTTCGCCCGGTGTCGTTCGCCGGGGCGCAGAGGGCGAAGAAGAAACGCACCCAAACTCAAAGTTTCCCGTCGCATCCGTCGCATCCGTCGTCGCATTCGTCGTCGTCGTCGCGTTGACGTTCGTCGCCGGTTGTTTCTCGCGTTGTTTCCCTCGCGTCGGGGATTTTTTCCCGCGCGGCGGCGCGCGTTTCGTCGTCGGTTTCCCGCGTCGCGCCGGCATCGCGTCCGCGTGTGACGACGACGACGCCCGGGCCGGCGGGCCCGAGCCAGCCGTCTGTTGGTTTGGAAGACGTGTTTTCTTTTTATATGGTTTAACAGTACGCGTACCTTTCGTTTGGAACGTCTATTTCTTCCGTTTCACGGGTCGTGACTCGTCAAAATGGACAAAAGGCAGAGGGTCCGGGGGTCGCGCGGGAAGAGCGGGTCCGAAGTCAAACCGTCACTCTTTGGTCGATGGATGACGACGACGACGGAAACGACGACGGAAACGACGACGACGACGACGAGGGGGGACGACGACGAGGACGAGGGAGACGACGAGGAAAGAAAACGACGACGACGCGATGACGGCGACGACGGTGAAGGCGATGGTGGGTGAGGAAGGGTCGGTGTTGGATGATTCGATCGAGGGTGACTCGAAATCGACGAAATCGGCATCGGAATCGGCGTCGGCGTCGAAAGAAGAGGCGCGCGCGACGCTGAGCGAATACGTGTGCGAGGAACTGGAGAGGAAGACGACGAGAGTCGCGGCGCTGGAGAACGCGCTGAACGCGGCGAGACGGGGGATGTTGGAGGAGGAAAGGAAGAGACGGGCGGCGGAGCGCGCGAGAGAGGACGCGCGCGAGGACGAGGCGTTGACCGAGAGAAAGGCGCGGGTCGGCGCGACGAAACGAGAGTGCGACGAACGCGTGCGCCGGGTGAAGAAACAAGTCGAGTCGACGATTGATCGTCGAATGGATGGGTCGATACGGAGGATTTTAGCGCAGAATAGGAAAATGGCGGATGAACTTCGCCTTCACGTCGCCGAGACGGATGCGCTGCAGCGGCAGTACGCAAAGGCGACGTCTGAATGTCAACGCCTCGCGCAGCGCGTAGCCATGACGGAGGGATTGGAGCGAGAGTACGCCGAACGAGGCGCCTCGCGAGCCAAGGAGATGAAACTCGCCCATGAAAAGATTCAAGTCTTGGAAGATGGCGTCAGAGAACTCATAGATGCGTTTGAGTCTCAAAAGATTGATTGGCAAAATGAAATGCGCGCGCTCAAAGACGCCAACGAGGAAGAGGTGAGACACTTGAAGCGATCTCTCGCGGTGAAATCGCGCGAGTTGGTCAACGTCAGACGCCTAGCTAAGGAGGTCGTGTGCTACTACGAAGATGATGATTGAATTGTGACATTTTTTCAATGATATATCGTTTTTACTACCGGACTACTATTTGAACATTTGCAATTTGTGAACATTTCTCTACTCTTTTACCCGACGGCGCGCGGACGCGTTGACCGACGCCGCTTTTACTACCAGTCGTGAAGAAACCGACCGCCGCTCGATCCCCCGATGGAGTGCCGAGATTCAGGCATGGCTCCGACACCACCCTCCGACACGTCTTCGCTCTCCACAACGGTTCCATCCGGAAGCGTTCGACGAGTCACCGTACGCGTTCGACGCGTTCCATCGGGACCAATCGTCGTCGTCGTGCTCGTAGACGAGCTCCACGTCTGGGCGTGGCCACCGCCACCGAAACCAGTGTTAAAACTCTGAAACGACGCCATCGATGAGCCACCACCGCCGCTCATCATTCCCATCAATCCACCGCCGCCGAAACCACCGCTCCCACCAAACATTGAAGAACGCGACGCGAAACCGCCGCCGAAACCGAAACCGTCTTCAAACTCATCATCGAAACCAAACCCGTTCGCCCCTCCACCACCGCCACCAAACATCATCGACGATGACGACGATGACCGTCTCCCGAAATCTGCAAACGGATCCCGCGTCATCACTCCGCCGCCAAAGAACGTTCCGAGATCGTCTCCGAAGACGTCTCGAAACAAATCAAACGGGTCCCTATAAAACGTCCTGGTTGCGCCTCCATTCGCCGCGTTCCCCCGCCATCCGCGCGCCGTCGTCACGTCATCGTCGTCATCGCCGCCGCCGCCGCCGCCGCCGCCGTGCATCCATCGCCCGCGAAACCCCGCGTCGTACGTTTTTCGCCGTTCTGGATCGCTCAACGTTTCGTACGCTCTCGAGACGAGCTTGAACGTTTCCGCGCCGTGTTCGTTACGATCCGGGTGGTACTCCAACGCGAGACGGCGGTAGGCGCGGCGTATCTCCGTCTCCGAGGCGCTTCGGTCCACGCCGAGGATTTCGTACAGGCACGTGTCTTCGTCCATCGCAGAGTGAGGCGAGGAGTCATCCTTGGACGTTTGGCGTTCCGAGCGGTCAACGAAGACGAGCGTCAAACTAATACATAGTACTTGAAACTAATACACGCGAGTACAAATAACTCATCTACCGTCTTAACTACCTAACCATCGTCACCATCGACGCTCGGTGCCAGCGCCGCGGGCTCGGGCGCCTCCTCGAGGCGTCGTTTGAGCATCCCGTACAATTCCGGATTGGCGTCGATGCGCGGTTGAAACATGGAATCCGAACCGCCGAAATACTTTGGAGAGTTGAGCATCTTGTCAATCATTCTGTGAACCCACGGGGCGAGGGTCTTGAGAATGAACCGAACGACGGATGCGGGAACCATGTAGAGCTTGACGTCGATGTGGACGACGACGTCGCCTCGACAACGCGGGACGCTCGATCCGGGAAGCGGCGGGAGGGGTCGAATGCGAACGCCGGAATTGCCGACAAAGTCGACGCGCTTTCTCTTCTCGGCTTCCTTTGGGTATCCGGTACCCATGTCGTCCTCTCCCGGAACGAGGTCGCGCATTAATAATACCGCACACGGCGAAGATTCAGAGGATTCAAACCCGTCGGCAGCTTTAATGTTTTCAAACTCCGTCGTCGCCCTCGGCGGTTGACCGAGAAAACACGCGTCGATGACGATGCCGTGATCGCGAGACGTCAACGGCCACGGAAGCCAAATCGCCGAGTAAATAACCAGGTGCGTCAACCCCCGAACGAGCATGATGACGGCATCGACGGCGTAGACGTTCCATATTTTCATCAGATCCCACTCTCTGGCGACGGCAACCAATCGATGCGGCGGCGCGTCAAACGTGGCGCTAAATTTAAAGCTGTGCACCGTGCGTCCGACGAATCGTCCGTACATGACCACCAACCGTTCGTCGAGAGACGGATCCGCCTCAAACGTCTCAAACTCTCGGTGATTTAAATTCGGTGGTTTAAGTGGCACGTCGCTATCCGACTCATCGACGCCGTCGTGCGCGCTCTCGCGCTCGCTCGCCGATTCCGCGTCCGACCGTCGGGCCGACGCTCCGTCCACCGACGACCGTCTCTTTCTCCGCCCGACCCGAATCCACCCCTCGTGCTCGCCCTCGACTTCATCCCTCACGAATGCTTTCGCTTTTTCAAGCGTGTTTCTCCATGACGCGGCGTTGCGCGCACCTTCGTCGTCGTCGTCGTCGGTGGCGTCGACCGACGACGCCGAGAACGTCGTCGCCGGTTCGACGTCTTCGACGCTAAAGCTCAACCGACGACGCACCGCCTGCGGAATGAGCACTTCAGAAAACGACCGTCGTCTCGTCGTCGCGTTTCGTCGCGCGTGTTCCAGAGCCCACAGCGCCATCTCTAATTCACCGCACGCCGCGAGCGCTTCCGCGTCGGCGTGCGTCGGACCGGCGGCGTTCGTCGTCGAGCTCGCGCGTCGATGATGATGCGTTTGCTGATGATGATTCACGAGCGTGAACGCGTCCTCGAGCGCGTCGTGGAAAGACTCATCGATATCGGAGACGACGACCGCGGCCGGTTCGGTGACGTTCGCGTCGTCTCGCGCGCACGAACACGAGGCGCCCATGGCGACGGCGACGGCGACGACGACGACGCGTCGTCGAGTGTCGACGACGCACTGCGAAAGTCAAATCGAGTGCGCTTTACCATCCACGATATATGAACCGTGGAAATGGGAGGGGTAGAGGGTTTAGGACCGTGATTTGTTATGTTTTCGGATGACTTCAAAACATCGCATTGTGTGTTTTGTAAGGGTATCATTTCACATAACGAGTGATGAGTGTGAAGAGGGCTTTAGGTTGCGAGAGAGGCGCGGACGGACGCGCGCGCGACGCGACACACGTCGACGCGAACGCCCACGTCCGGACGCGACCGCCGATTGGAAACGTTCAAAATGCAAACCATCGCGACGACGACGACGACGATCTGCGCCGCGCAGCGGGCGTCCGCGCGAACCTCGGAACGCGCGACGACGACACCGAGCATCCTTGGCGGGTATACCGCACCGACCGTCTCCCGCGCGCGCGCGAGACGATGCGAGGTACGCGAACGCGAACGCGAACGCGAAGGCGAATGATTTGATACTTTTTTTCTCGAGTCGACGTTCGCGGTGCGATGGCGCGGGACGTCGCGCGGCGCGGGTGGTGGCGAACGCTCCTCGTCGTGGATGGGTTCGCGCGCCTGAGCCACTCAGGGTTGGTTGAGACGCGCGCGCGTGTGGGATCGCGAGTGTCTCGTCCACGTACGACGCGCGTGAGGGAAACCACGAGAAACGGTACACGATGAGAGACTAACGAGTGACGTCGTTTTCGAATGACGACGTAGGTTCGAGCGTCGAGCGACGCGGTTCCGGATACGTTTCAAATGCCGTTTCGACCGACGCCGGGTGGGAATAAAGGTAAAGGGTTCTTGGAGTTGTGGTTTGGACGAGACGAGGCAAACGAGGGTAAGATTCGCCCGGCGCCCTATCTCAGACTTGTTGCCGTGTTGCCGTTCTTGATTCCATTGATGGGTACGATTGCGTTTACCCACAGCGCGTACGAGATGATGCCGTTGTTCAAGCACGCCATGTTTCTCTTTGCCCCGGCGATGCAAATCTTTTACGGCAACCAGTTCATTCCGTTCGTCACCTTCTTCGCCTTGTTCCTCTTGGTTGTCAGAAACGAAAAGATGCCGTATTTCGTTCGTTACTGCACCATGCAAGCCATCTTGCTCGACATTTGCGTCATGCTCGGGGGGTTAATCATGCAATACATGCCCATTTTCGTCATGGTGAGTTGGCTCGGGGAGTGGATGGAGCTCGCCATTCTCGCCAACTCCTTCTTTGCCCTCGGGTACTCCGTTTTCAACGCCCTTCAGGGTTTGATTCCGGAAGCCCCGCTCATTAGCGAGGCGGTGTACGCGCAGGTTCAGGAAGCGAGGCAACAATTCATCGACGAGGAGGAATAGAAGACATTACACATTGTATTAGCGAACCAACCAACTAAAAAAATCTCTTCGCCTGCGCGCGCCAGAGTGGATAAACCAATATCCATCCCCAGAACCCGTCGCGCGCGCGCGTTCGACAGAACCGAAGCGTTCGTGAGATCGATACACCTCGCACACATTCGTACCGACGCGTCAAGACAGCCGAAATGTCATCCATCGTCGCCCGCACGGGTGGTCAATCCGTGGTCGCTGTGCGATCGAAGACGTCACCGATCGATAACAAGATGCGCGGTAAAACGACCGTCGCACGACGCGTTGCGGCCAAGGCGTCGCACGGCGGTGATGAAACTGACGGTGGTGATGATGTTGCCACCACGCGGGCTGTGCAACGCCGGGCGGTGTTGAGCGCGTTGACGGCGGGCGCGGCGTGGAGCGCGACGAGCGGTGCCGCGCGCGCGGCTGTCGACGTGGGTGATTACCTCTCGAATTTGTTGGTGGAGAAGCCGCCGCCGCCGAAGCGAGAAATCTTGCTTCCGGAGCTCGAAGCGAGACCGCTGCCGAGAGAGGAAGGGTGCAGAGGCACGACGGGGGCGAACAAGTCCAAGGCGCAGATTGAGTTCGCGCAATTCATCGCGCCGATTATCGAAGAAAACATTGATTTGAGTTTTGGTGAGTATTTCCGCCTCGCGCTCGCGGATTTCGGGACGTATTCCGTGGTTGGTAAGAAGAATGGTTTGAACGGTAGCGTTCGCTTCGAGCTGGACCGACCGGAGAACGCGGGATTGCGACCGGCGTTCAAGTCTATCGAAAAGATCAAGGCGGCTGTCGACAAGCAAACAACGCAACCGATCACCTACGCGGATTTGATCGCCATCGTCCCGCACTTTGCCGCTCGCAAGCAATTCAAGAAGGATTACATTGAAGAAGTCGGTAGCGACAAGGATTACGAGTTCTTGTTCATCGGTACCAACCCCTTCTTGGGCGCCAAGGTGCGCATTGGTCGTCGCGACGCCGAAACCGCCGATCCGGAGGGCTTGATCCCGCTCGTTGACGGTAACGCGGAACAATTGCTCGCTTGGTTCCGACGCATGGGTCTCGGTCCGAACGAACTCGCCGCTTTGGCGCCGTACTTGTACGAAGATCCGCAAAAGGGTATCGACATTGTGTCCCAAGACGGTACGTGCGCTCGTTTGCTTGACGTGTACGAGACGCAGCGTATCCTCGGTAAGCGTGCCCCGGGTCCGGCTGTTACCATTATTAAGAACTTGAAGCAATGCACGGATCAAGCCATTACGGGCGGTCCGCTCAGCGTTGCCCCGGCGCAACTCGATCCGTTGTACGTTGATTACGCCTTCATCAAGGGTGGCGGAGAAATCCCGCGCGTAGAAGCGTACCCCGCCGTGCCGGGCGCCATCGAGCGTGGTGGCAGTCTCTTGGCGGTCCAATTGCGCCAAGCGCAAGCCGAAGCCCGCGCCGCCGCTGCTGCCGCCGGCGAAAAGTAATTTAGCTTCTGAGAACGAGTTTCAAATGTACATCGCTTGCTGTGGCGCCGTGCTGTCTGAATACATCTTCTATATTCGACGCTCTAACTGTTTGATTTCATTCACTTATATTCTCACTTTCACGTCACATGTCTACAATTAATAATCGTCTAGAGCGCACGGAATCGATCGACGCCTTGCGCTTCAATCTTCATCCATCGCGCTCGTCGGTATCGCACCAACCTACTTCTACATTCGCGTTCTTTTTTGGCTCAGCTCGGCGGCGGATACTTTTCCACCTCTTTCTTCACCCTCCGCTCGTACGACGACCGATCCGTCGAGTACGCCAAATACGCCTCACTCTGCGCCGGGCTCTTTTCATTCGGTGAGTGCAACAACTCTTGTATCCCGAGCACCACCTGTTTCACTGACACGCTCGGACGCCACCCCTCGTCTTCGTTTAGAATGCTCAAACACACCGTTCCGCTCGGATAAATGTTTGGATGGTAAAACCCCGCCGGGAACTTACACTTCATCGGTTTCGACGGGTACTCCTTCGGGAATTCCATCGTCAGCGGGATGAACGCCCCGCTCCACAGCGTATCTTTCGCCCCGGGAATGATGCACTTCCACTTGAACAAGTTCACCTCGCCATCTTTATTCTTCTCGGGACGCGCGAAAAAACCCGGGGGGTGGTCCTTGCGCCAGTTTTTACGCTCCTCGGCGAGACGCGCGGCGGCAATGCTCGACATGCGCGGCGTCCACCCGGTCGTTCGTTCGTTTCGTTTCCTTTGTGTGCGCGCACGTTTGTGTGGATGGGTGGTGCGAAAAAGACGCAGAGTTGAAGAGCGAACCAAACTTGAAACCGCGACGCCATCGACGATTCGCGCGATGCGTCGTCGAGCGCGTCGTCGGACGAGCGCGAGGGTGGCGCGCGTGGTCGTCTTATCGATCGTCGCACGCGTCGTCGCCCTCGTCGTGGCGCGCGCGAGCGCTGATGATGACAGTTTTAGAGGAGGTAATCCGATTCGATACGAAAGTCTCAGTGACGCGACCGCCGGTAAAGCCGACGGTCGCGTCGACGCGCGCGGACCGACGATGTCGACGCTTCCGTCGTGCGCGCGTGGACGGGGCGGCGGGGCAGCGACGCTGAGATCGACGTGGAACGCGTCGGCACACGCGTCGGTGTACGCGACGCCGTTGGTTGAGGACGCGAGACGCGACGGAAGAGGCGCCGTGCTCGTCGCGACGACGAGCGGAAGGATTCGAGCGTACGACGGGATCACCGGGGGGAGTTTGGAGGGGCGCTCGTTCGGTGGGCGACACGGACGGGCGTCTCGCGCCGGGTTGGTTCGAGTGGGAGAGCGTTGGTTGAGCGTCGCGTTGGACGCCGAAGCGAGGCTGTTCGACGAGGAAGGCACAAAGGCGAGCGCGCGAATTTCTCCGTTGAAGATGGCGTTGGATTGGTATAATTCTGTGGGGATCGAGCGCGGGGTTCGGTCGAGAGAGCGACCGCGTCGTGCGCTCCTGTCGGTTGAAGATGACGACGACGACGACGAGTCTCCGGCGTTGAGCGCCGAAGAGGAAGAGAGAATCGAACGCGGATGGAAATCGGACGATCAAGGAAAGGAGACGAACAAACGTAGAAGAGCCATAGACGGTAAGGATATTTTTATCGATCCGCACGTGCTGTGCACGCCGGTGGTGGGGGATGTTGATGGTGACGGAAAGGTGGAAATTGTCGCGGCGGTGTCGTATTACTTTGCGTCGACGGATGAGATGGAAGACGATGTGGACATTTCGAAGTACATGGCTGTGGGTTTGGTGGTGTTGGACGGTGAAACGCTCGAGACTAAGCTGTCCGTTCACCTCGATTCTGGGACGGCTGATGATCCTTCGCACGCGCGGGCGTACGCGTCGCCAAACTTGGTCGACGTTGACGCGGATGGACGGCTGGACATAGTCATCGGTACGAGCGCCGGATCGATACACGTCGTAGATGGGAAGACTGGGCGTGATCATACCGGTTGGCCAAAGTATTTCGGCGAGATTGAAGCTCAGATAGTCGTCGTAGATGCAGATGCAAACGGTGAATTGGACCTCGTCGCGTGCGACGTGGATGGTAACGTCGCCGTTTTCAAAACAAATGGTGATGAGCTCTGGACGAATCAGGTCCACGCGCGAGTTTCCGCGGCTCCGACTGTGGGTGACGTTGACGGAGATGGGTTTCTTGAGGTGGTCATCGGTACGTCTTCTGGCGCCGTGTACGTGATGAAAGCGAAGGACGGGTCCACCATGCCGGGTTGGCCGGTTTATGCAAGCGACAAGATTATGGGATCGATCGTCTTGACGCAAATGCAGCCAAACGTCGGGAGGCAGCGCAATAAGAGAAAGGGACTAGAGCTCATCGTTGCGTCGCACGACGGTGTCATCAACGTCTTGGACGGCCGAGCGAAGTGTAGCGACGCCGTAGACGTCGAGGCGAACATTTATGCGACTCCGATCGTCAGTTCTCTCTCTGGATTCGATTCCTTGGACCTCCTCGTCGCGACCATGGATGGCGGTATCCACGCGTTCGAAGCTCAAAATGTGGATTTCAATCCGCTCTTAACTTCGACGAAGGATCACGTGTGTCGCCACAGCTATTTCGGCATCGTTTTACAGGATCGAGAGTATCGCGTCATTCGTGGCGACTCGCTCGACGTGACGTACAAAGTCATCGACCGCCGTCAGTTTGATCGATCAAAGTCGAAAAAAACTTCTATGGCGCCATATGAGGTTGAAATTACCGTCACGAGTCTCGATGGGTACAAAAAAACGGTGTCCCGTCGACACAACCACGTCGGACGTTACAGCGTTCGCGTCTCCGTGCCGCTGACAAAGACGCGAGGAGAAATCAGAGTCGTCGTCAGGGATACGTCCCTCATGACGAGCGAAGATGCGTACTCCGTTTCCTTTCACGAAGATTACGAGGTTGCGCTGAAGTGGCTCGTAGTCGTGCCCTTTCTGCTAGCAAGCGCAGTCGTTCTACAGCTTACCAGTCGCGACGTTTTGGATGAAGATTTGTTTGGTTCAAGTAGTTACGGCATCCCGACGAGCACGATTGACTTACACGAGGAATAGACAAAATTTTAACAGTACTTAGTTGGTAGTATAAAAGTAGGATAAGTTGACAATCGCACGCGCGGGCGAGAGAAACCGCGTGGAGGATGGATGCGCGCTAAAATCAAAGTCTTCGCCAGAGTTAACTGTTTTGCGACGACCCATCACGCGTGCGCGCATCGATCCTTCACTCACGCACCACCGATTGGATACTATCGCGCATACCAGGACGCCGTACCCAAAATTTCGATGACACGCGCTCTCTTTCACGCTATACACGCCGTCCTTCCTTTACGCCTTGAGCAATTCTGCGATCTTCCCTTCGCTTGCTCCGGCGCCGTCGCCGTTTCGCTCCACAACCGCGCCATTCTTGTCAATCAAAAACTTGCAAGCGAAATTCCATCGAACGTTCGAGTCATCCCCGCTCTCAGCCTTCAAGTATTTCCACACCGGGTGCGTGTTCGGCCCGTTTACGTCGCACTTCTCCATCAAAGTTCCCGGAAAGGCAAACTTGTCAGCCACAAACGCTTTAATTTCTGCCGCCGTCTTGAGCTCTTGCCCACCAAACTGATCGCACGGAAACGCCAAAATCGCCAATCCATCCCCGTACTTGTTCATCATCGCGGTCATCTCCTGGTAGTTGGACCGCGTCGCGCCTCACCTGCTCGCGACGTTCGTAACCATCGTCACTTTACCCTTCAACTGGGCAAAGTCAAAGTCGTCGCCATCGAGCGTCTTCGCCTTGAGATCGTAAAACGACGCCATCGTGATCGCACTTCGCGCGTTGGAAAGCGAAGAGGAGGAGTTTCTTCTCGCCGCGACGGCTCGCGCGAACGCCGGTCGCTGGATCAGAGTCGTCGTCGCAAAAGTCATGCGTCGACTTGTGTCGTCGCTGACGTCACAATCAGCCAACCAACCATGCCTCCGTTTTTATCGCTGAGACCACCGACGCGAGCCGAGGTTCGCTCGGCGTGCGCGCACGGGGCGAGCAAAGGACACAATTATCCCGCCGCGCTCGTCGGGACGTCTGATCGCGGGACGAGGAAAACACCGAGCCGACGCGACGTTGATGATGATGACAACGACGCTGACAGGTCGTTGAGAGGTTGGGCAATCGATGAAACGCGAACGAAAATCGGAACCGGGGAAGAAACCTACGCGCGATGCGTGGCGGCGCTCGAAAAGTGGGAACATTTTAATCTCGGGTGGGCGCGGGTGGATGGAGAGACGACGGGGACGAGGGTCGGGGAGGAGGTGTGCGTGGAGGCGCGCGTGGGACCGGTTTGGATACGAAACCCGTTGCGAGTGGTGCGTTTGGAAGGAAGACGACGTGACGACGACGGGGGCGCGAAGAAGAGGTTTACGTTTGCGCACGGAACGTTGGGTGGGCATCTGTTGGCGGGGGAGGAACGGTTCGCGGTGGAACTGGGGAGAGACGGGGATGTGTATTACGAGGCGTACGCGTTTAGCAAACCGGCGCACGCGTTGAGCGTTTTGGGGTATCCAGTGGTGAGGTTGTTACAGAAGAGGTTTCACTGGGACTCGGCGAGGGCGATGAAGAGAATCGCGAGCGGTGGATGACTCCGATACGGTTCGGTTTGGATGATTAAATTCATTTGTATTGACAACTCACATAGAATACGTTCGGCGTAAACGCGCCGCGGCTAGATTGGCGTCGTAAGACGCGCGTTTCGACGCATCCTTCAGCACAGCGTACGCCTCGGCGACGCGCTTGAAGAGTGCCTCGGATGCTGGACGCACTGCGTCGCACGAAGCCTTGTCGGGATGGAATTTCAGCGCGAGAGACTTGTACGCCTTGCTCACCTGCGATTGCGTCGCGCGTCCGCTCACGCCCAAGACGGCGTAATGTTCGCACGACGTCGCTCCATTCTTCACCTTGCGCTGCGCTTCGCGAAGCTTGGCGGCGCAATCCTCACCCATATGTGGGGTGAGTTCCTCTAAATCTTTCATCGCCATCGGCCAATCGCCCATGGACAAGTACGCGTCCGCCCGACGTTGCAACGCTCGAATGTACGTTTTGTCAAACGTGCGAGAGATGCAACACTCCATGACAGCCTCACAAAACCTACCCATCGCTTGCAACGCCGCTGCTTTGTTCGCGTGAAGGACGGCTCGGAAGGCTTGATCGTCGAAATCCACCGCGAGCGCGTCCGCGTACGCCTGAAGCGCCGCTTCGTACGACTTGGCGTGAAACTTTTGGTTCCCTAGAATTTTCAACTCTTCCGCCTCCTCGCGCAGCGGACATCGCCGCGATTTCCGAGGGATTTGCCTCGGCGACACCGCCGTCGTTCTCGAAGACGATGATGCCTTTTCATGTTCCGCCGTCGGCGAACGTTTCGATGGTGATGCTTTTTCAGCGCGCACCGAAACGTCGGCGTCGGCGCCCTGGCACGACTTTTGCGGAGAATAATTCGCGGCGAGTCGCACCAATCTCGCGCGTTCTTGCTTCCACGAAGCCTTTTGCATCGCGAAAGCCTCTCTCTCGCGTTCGAGCTCGCCCATCACCGCCGCGAGTTTTTCCTCGAGCTCTAGCGCGCTTTCGTTCGATTTTAAATCCCCTCTAAGCGCGGTTAATTCTTCTTGCGCCGCGTGCAACGCGCCTGTCAAATTTGCATTTTTTTCGGCAGTCGTCTTAGCCTCGAGCTTCATCGCTTGCAACGCCTCACGCAGTTCGTTGTTTTGCGCCTTGATATCCGCCTGCACCGCCGATGCCTCAACTTTTTCCTTTAACGCCCGCACCTCTTCCTTCTTCATCGAGAACGCATTGACGAGCTTTTCGTTTTGCGACGCCATCTCCGCGAGGGCGCTCCTCGCCGATCGCTTGCCATCCTCCAACTCGCTGCACTTGGCCGAGAGACTCATCACCTCCTTCTCCGCCGCCTCGGCGCGGTCTCTCATCAACTTCAACGCGTTTTCGTAATCCGTCTTGAGCGTTTCTTTAATCGCCTCGACGTCCGATTGCCTGTATCTCGGAGACGACGGTGAAGACACCGTAACGCTCTGTCCTCGTCTCTGTCGTCGTCCATCCGGTGACGCGTCCGTCATATCCAAATCCCCCGGTAGATCCCCTGGCGACGCCAACTCATGCGCCCTCCCTTGCATCTTCGTCGTCATCGCATCTCTATTCGCCCCACGCACGACCGCGGCGACCGTCGACGCCGCGCGCGCCGCCATTGTTCGGCCACCTCTGCGTTCCGCCGATTCCGCTTCTCGTTTCGCCTCGCGAACCACCTCGTCCATCCAAGTACTCCCCTCTCTCACCTTCCCCGCACTCGTTCTCTCCGTGTGCGTCGGTGCGTTGAACGTCGCTCTTCTTTCACCTCCCAACGGAGACGCACGCGTCGTCGTCGCCGTCGTCGTCGATGGGTTCCCATCTGACGCGGACGCGCTCTTACCCCCGCGCGCCCGTTCGCGTCCTTGCGTCAAAGACGATCTATTCGTTAGATCCCGCATCGACCGCGCCATTTTCGCCGATAACGCCCGTTCAGCATCCTGCGCTTTCTTTCGCGCTTGTTCAATCGCGCGATCGATCGCGCTCACGCGGTTCGACGGCGATGTCGTCGTCGCAGTCGCATCCTTCGTAAAGATGAATGACGATGCCGCTGATGCCGCTGGTGAACCTACGTCACGATCGTACGACGTCGACGACGGGGACGCCGCCGACGAAGACGACGACGACCGACGGAACGAGAGCGGTGGCACCGATGCTCTCGTCGACATCGCGTCCGCGTCGGCGAGTCGCGTCGCGCCGGGGTGTGTGGTCGCACCCCACAGAGAGAACCTCGTTTATTGTTGCGATTCCAACGGTCACCAGTTTGTGTATGTGTAAACAGTATGACATGTTTCCATCGGTCGGCCCTCGCGCGTGAACACACTTGTACGTGGATATTGAATGTTATCTATTATCGCTAATGATGATGATACTCTCGCTCGCTCGCTCGTTATGAAGACACAGACGGCGTGACGTGGGTGTCAGCAACTTTGGAACGCAGACCAACCTTTTCAAACTCGTGCTTGACGGCGTTGACGACGCGAGGGGAGGATTCGCGAAGAAAGGTGTTCTCTTGTTGAGAGTAGGGCGACGCGGCGCCGCTGAGCTCGACGGCGACGCTGTCGAGCGGTGGGACACCGTCGTCGTTGTTGTCGGTTTTTCGCCCCGTGTGCACTCGAAGACCAGTGTTGGTCGGGGAGGCGATTCCGGCGTTCGGGTCGGGGGAGCCGAAGAAGTCGCCGTCCGTCATCGAGCCGCCTCGAGTAAACGAGACGTTTTTACCCGCCTTGCCCCCGCGTTGTTGCTGATCCGAGTCCAGGTTGGAATCGGATGGGTCGACAGAGTTTGCGTTGGATTTGCTCTTCGGTCGCGGTCTCGCGTGCCAGTCAAAGGGTAAGCCCTCGGGTGGGAAGAATCCCGACTTGGAAAATTGTCCCTCGGAGCGTCGCATCAAGTGCCAACCCCAAACGCTCTGCGTGCGGTACCAGATGAGAACACCCAAACACGCGATCGCAGTAACGATACTGCACGTTACGGTGCTGTACCAAAACTTGAGCCAAGTGCTCAGCGTGAGCGTGGCGACGAACATTGGCACGCCGTACGTGAACATCCGAAACGCCGTGCGCCAGTCTTGCTCGCATCGAGTCTCCCAGTACCTCTCGAACGACCGCTTAGGCATCGGCGGCGTGTCACCCGGTTTATAATGAAGCGCAAATTTTCTACACGCGTACAAAAATTCCGCCTCTTCATCCTCGCTCACGTACGTCTTACCGTTTCTCAAAATATTACTCAACATGAACGAGCACAATACCATCGAGTTGAGCATCAAAACCACCGTAATCGCCGTCGTACACGCGTACGCCGCGATCAACACCTCACTCTGATCCGGTGTCGTCGTCGGATCGCTAAACTGCAACTCAACCAACGCGACGACGGCGAAACCAGAAATCAACGCGCTCAGGTTTGACGTCGTTCGCAACTGCTCACCCTTTTCCTCCACATCTCTTCTATTCTTCTCCGCATAACGTCCCCAAATCCACCTCGCATTCTCCAGCACTCGCTGTTCGACATCCTGTCGCCTCCACTTTCGGTTTTCGTCCCGGTGCATGTGTTCGAGGTGCCACCAATCGCGCTCTTCGACTCGAAACTCCATGTCCTCTCGGCGCCACTGTCGCTCCTCGCGTCTCCACGCCCGGTCCTCCTCTCTCCACGCCCGCGCCAGAGACGTATCCAACGCCGTGAGGAACGCCGTCGCGGCGTCCGAGACGTCCGCCGCCATCGTTCCCGTGAACGACGGCATCGCTCCGCTAAACCACCGGCGCTACCCACCAGTCGTCGTCGGCGCCGTCGTCTGCCGCGCACGCCGATTCGAACGAATTCCACCCTCTCTGAAGGGCACATCCCCCATAGATACATCGCGGTTTAATCACTTCAATACGAAAACACAAGCACCACAACACGTGACGTCGTTATACATAGGTCATGTTGCTGCTTTAATACGACGAACGGAAATATGCTAACTTCGGGCGCGCGAGCGCGGGACGACAGAGATCGACTCTCGCGCGAGACGACCCCGAACACGATCATGCTTCGACAGGCGATCCGAAGACTGGCGCGACCGGCGCGGACGACGAACGGCGCGTGGGCGACGGCGTACGCCCGCGCGTGGGCGACGGCGTCGGAATCCACGGCGTCTGACGCGTCGGTGACGGCATTCATGGAAAAGTTTGAGCTCAACAAGACGAGCCCGACGATGGAGGCGCCGCTGACGCCGTCGAGTTTCGTCGACATGAAACCGCGGGAGACGACGGCGGGGGCGGGGACGCCGGATAAGTTGAAGCTTAACTTTTATCTTCCGCACGATGTCCCGCACGACGGACAAGAGGTACGTGGCGACCGAAGACGCGAGAGTCACGGACTTGGAAACCGGGGTTCGCGATCAGCGATCGATCGGGGCTGGCGGAAACCTCGCGTCTCGAGACGCGATGAGAAGACGCGTCGGCGATCGCGCGCGCGGCGATCGATGCGTGAAAATATGGATCATTTGAATGACGCGCTCGCGTGTGGGTTGGTGGCGCGCGCGCGGGGTGAGACGACGGGAAGGACGTGTGGTTCATTTGACCGTGCGGTTGGACGCGGTTCCACTGCTACCACCGGAAGAGAGACTCGACGACGTACTGACGGATGCGACATTTTCTGCGCGCGACGAAACAGGTGGACATGGTGCTCGTTCCGGCGACTACTGGTGATTTCGGTATCCTCCCCGGTCACGTCCCGACGGTTTCGCAGCTGCGACCCGGGGTGGTGAGCGTGCACACGAGCGACAAGGATGTGACGAAGTACTTTGTGAGTGGCGGTTTCGCGTTTGTGCACGCCGATTCTACGGCGGATATCTGCGCCATCGAAGCTGTGCCTGTCGAACAGCTCGATGGTGATGCGGTGAGGAAAGGATTGGCGGAGCACACGGCTAAGTTTGCGAGTGCCAAGGATGACTTTGAAAAGGCGAACGCGCAAATCGGCATCGACGTGTGTAACGCCATGGTCGCCGCGTTGGAGGCAAAGTAGAGAATTGCGCAATTGTAGGATATTAAAGACTGTACTGTTGAAAATTTACGCACCTCGTCGCTTCATGTTTCTCTTTCGTAACGTGGTCAACTCGTCGTGGAGCATTCCAAGTTCGTGAGTGTACGCGTCGCGATGGGCTATGAACATTTTGAGTTCGCCTTGGAGACACTTGACTTGACGCGTCTTCTCCTTGATTTGCGCCTGAGTATCGCGTAAATCTTCGAAAGCTTGCGGTCCGGGCTGACGAGAGAGAACGACGCGAAGCTCTTCCAATACCTTCGACTTTTCCCCGAGAAGAATTTCTTTTTCAGTAACCTCTTCCGATTTCGCGATGAGCCGTCTTTGTAACGCCTGAACTTGTTGAATCAACTCGTACATGGCTGGATCGCTCCCCTGCAGTTTCCGCCATCGATGTACATTGAGTGGATTTTCCAACTCTTCGCTTAGCGCCTTGACTCTTGTCCGCTCGTGTAAGAGCTCTCGATTCAGAGTTTGGATTTCGTGCTTGAGCGTGTTGATACTCGCCGCCGCTTCCCTCAGCGAAGCAAGCTCTTGCATGTTTGACGTCAATCGTAGCTTTAGCATTTTGATTTCGCGAATGCGCTCGCGATACTCTGTCTGCCCTTGGTTGAGGATTTTTTGTTGAATTTTCACCTTTTCGTAAAGCAAGGCACATTCTTTGTTTCTCTGCACGAGCTGCGTATTGAGCACATCTCGATCGCGCTTGATTGCGTCGAGTTGTTTATTCTGTATCGCTCGACTCTCGTTCAGGGAAGCGAGTGATGATTGCAATGATTTCGCCTCATCTTGCGTGTGTTTCAATTCTTCGTGTGTCTCGCAGAGAGTTACGTTCAGCTTGTCGTTTTGTCTGCGCAGCGATTCGCGATCCTTGTCCAACTTTTGATGCTCAAATCTTTCATTCGCAATGGTGACATCTTTCGAGTGCAGCTCCTCCTGAAGACGTTCGATGGTACACGTTTTTGTCTTGTATTCACGCTTTACGTCTGCTATTTTCGCTTGAGCGCTTATCAATTCCTTTGACTTTTGGTTTCTTTCGGCGCGCATAGCGTCGTAATTGTGCTCTGCGCGCTTGATGTTTACATGCGCATCGTGCAATTCCTGTTGCAGTTCAATGATGCGAGCTTCTCTCGCTCGTAAGCTCTCTTCCAGTTCTTCTCGGATAGATTTGGCTTCTTCTACTTCAGCCTTGAGCTGTGAACGCTGTTGATCGAGTTGCTTGAGCTTGAGTTCCTGCCTGGCTTGCTCCATTTTGTAGCTCTTGATTTCATTCTCGAGCGTTTGACGCTGCGCCTCATGTATCCTCAACAAATCCTGATGCTGACTGGTTGCGTTTTGCGCTTGCGTCGCAGCTTTTATCAAGACGTCGCGCTCTCGCATGAGGTCGTTCTTTTGTCTCGTTTCGTTGTTCAGATCGCGCTTGTGTTGCTCCAACTGTTGCTCCAACATATGTACATCGCGCTTCAGTTCATTCTTCGATTCGTCGGCGTTCATTTTCACTTGTTCAGCCACGCGCAGTTTCGAAGCGAGCTGATCTGAGTTTTTGGATAGCTTGTCGAGTTCACGCTCATTTCGCTTGATTTCAGAATTGAGAAGATCGATTTCGTGCATTTTCGACGTGATGGCGTCCTCCGCACTTTTGTTGTTGGCTTTTGCCTCATTTAGCTCGCGGTGCAGCTTATCAGATTTACTCGCCAGTACATTGAGCTCCTTTTGAGACGCATCGGCTCGGCGCTCTTGCAAACGTATATTCTTCTCTAGCTCGCGAATTAGACCATCTGACTTGGCAATTTTACTCTTGTATTCGCCAATCTGACTTTCTTTTGCAGACGCGCTTTCTTTGACTTCATTCAACTCGCGTTGGAGCCTATCTTTTGCCCTACCCTGACGCTCTACTTCCGTCGCGCTCGCGAATGCCGCATCCTTGACATTCTGAAGTTCAATATCCAAATCCAACTTGGCTGATTCCGCTTCTCTCGTTCGTTCGGACAACTTGTCAATGTCCTCGCGCAGCTTGATTGTTTCTTCCAGTAGCTCGTCTCGTTCCGTGGTGAGATTTTCCTTTGTTTTGAGCAGAGACTCCACCTCTCTTGCATTTGATCGTCGAACGTGCACGCGTCTGCGCAAGTACTCATCAGGTGTGAGCAAATGCGCGTCGTCTATGGCTGTCTCGTCCTCCATCTCATCGTCGCACATGACGTCATTGTCCTGCGTGAGCGCCGCAATTTCCATTTTTAACTCATTGACGGCTCTTTTTGACTGCATCTCACTTTCGTGCGATTCATCCACCTGTGCCCAGGCTTTTTCGAGTTCATCTTTCAGCGCCTCTATCGTGGATTGATCCTCTTGCGATAGGTTTAATGCAATCTCCATTTTTGAAGCTTGCGCGCGGCATTCAGTAGCCAACGCCGCACATTTCGCAACCAACATGCGTTCCTTGTCATTCGCTATGGTGAGACACGACCGCAGCCTTTCAAACTCAGCCTTGATCTCCTGTGCGGACGACACATCGATGGAAGCATCCGCCATGACCTGTGTTCCGAGACGTTCGCACGCAGAGTCAGTGTCGTATCGATTGAAACGTGCGAGGTGGTTGCATTCTTAATATAGTTGTCTCAACTTCAACTCGTTTTGTGAGAGCGCTCACCTGTAGAAACTTTTCGTCATGGAAGGGTTCGTAAATGCCAGCGAAATATGGGTCATCACCTAACCCATTAACGCGCGACCCGTCGCTCGGCTCAGCGTCGGCACCGCTCGCGTGTTGCAATATGTCCATGAGAGGTGAAGTGAGGAATGAGGACAATACTTTACATTTTCTCATGTGGTGGCTATTCTCTACATGTGGTGGCTAATGACCAACTCCGACAGATTCGGTACGACCGATTTCCGGTAGCTTCAAGACGCAATCGAGATTGTGTACGCGCGCTTGACGAGCGATTTCGATCAAATCTTCGATTGGATTGGACGTCAGGGTCACTTCAGTGAGACGTCGAGACGACGACGGGATCGAGCGCATTGTGTCGATGAGATGTCGCACTCCCGATGCGCTAATATCGCAACCCGTCAGATCGAGCGTCTCTAAGACTCGTAGACCTTTATGCATGACTTCGGATATCGCCTCTACCCCGTCGTCTCCTATGTAATTACCTCTTAAATTGATCGACGTGAGCGCGACTGGTTCGTCTTCAGAATCCCATGCGTCGGTCAAATCGTACATCCCTCGCCATGTCAGCGTATTCATGGACAAATCGATATTCTTCAACCTAGAGAGGGATGTTTTCAATACGGACTCGGCAAATACCTCCATCGAATCGTCACCTATACCGTTTGAACCCAGTTTTAATGATTCAAGATTTGACAGCGACGGCAAGCCTGCATCACTTTGACTCAGCCAACGAAGACCTTCATCACCGATTGCGCAGCCTCGTAGGTCTAGTGTGATTAAACTGTTCGACACGTTTCGGAGAGAGTCCCCTAGCTCCGCCGCACCGGAGGAACTCACGTTCTCGTTGCTACTAATGTCCAGTTCGCGGAGAGCATCCAGACGCTCGTTGAGTGCTTTACACATGGCAGAAATGCCGAGCGCCGATAAATCCACGTGACACAGACGAAGGAATTCCAACGATGAGCTCATAGAAGAACACACCAGTCGAACGCCTTCGTCTCCAAGAGGACAATTGCTTATGTCTAGTCGTTTCAGTGCAAAAGTGTTCCAATTGCGACAGAGAGTTTGAGCTGCCGCGGCGTCAAAACGCTCGCAACGCCGGACACGCAACTCGGTGAGCCCTTCCAACGAAGAACCGAATGTTCGCAAAGAGCTGGCGCTCAAGTCTTCTCCCTCGACTACGAATCTCTGCAACGAACGACCGACATTGGTCAAGAAGGCTTCCACAACCCGCCAGCAGTCATCGTTCATCCAAGTCTCAACAATCTCGATTTCAACGAGGTTGAGAAGCGTTGCGTGTTTCTCCAGCGTGGAAAATAAAACTTGAATCACGTTTCTGTCCAGTTTGAAGGGACCCTTTGCGTTTATCTCCAGCATTTTAATGTTAGATGCGTGCGACTGCAGCAACACGTCCAAATCGGTGCCAAAGGTCTCAGTCAAAGCATCGATGGGCGTCACCACCAATCGCCCCGTCTCCTCGACGAACCATTCTCTCGAAACCCCGCATACGTTGGGGTCTTCTGCGGTGAAGCACCCCATCGCGCGATCCACACTTCGTCGCAGCGCGAACAAACACGGGCGGTCGCTCAATTCCTCCAAGCTCTCCTCTTGTGTAAACGTCGCCAAAGGTATCAACGTTGCATCGAAACCCGTACTGACAACGGCGTCGTACAACGCCCTGTCAACGTTCGGCCACCTAGAAACGTACGCGAGAACGAAGAGTCCATCCGTCAAACTGAGCGTACGTTCCACGCATTCCAACACGCCGCTCGCCGAAGTCGCCGAATACACCACGTCGCTCGCAACAATCATTTCCCATTTCCCTTCCTCGCTCCAATCCATCGTTCCGTCGGATCCCCAGGCCAACTCCCGCGCGGTTATTTTTCCCAACCCAACGCGCGCGCTTCCCGCTCTCGCTTCGTTTTCCGCGATGGCGAGCTTCAAATCCTTCACGACGCCCGCGTTGCCGTCGGTGAGTTCAACCTCCTTCGCGCCGAGTCTCCAACACAAAATCCCCGGAATCCCGAGCCCACAGCCGAGCTCGCGGACGCGTCGACGAGATGCGATCACCTCTCTTCTCCCGCGTTTCGAGGAGAGATAGGCGCAGAGCGTCGGTTGCGCGCGCCAGGCGACGCGGCCGGTTTCATCGCAGTCGGCGGTTGAGGTCTCCTCAGGCCACGCGCGCGGACGAACGGCGACGACTTCGACGTCGCCAAAGGCGTAGACTTCCGAGACAAAGTCTTCCGAGGAGGTTGCCGGCGCTATCGCCATCGCCTCGGGGGGGGAGGAGGCGGGCTCACCGCGTGACACAGGCGCGGTGGCGCCTTGGTGTGGAGAGGTAGTTGGACCCGAGTGCGCTTTTTCCACCTCTTCTTCTTTTGGATGGAAAGAAAAGAGGATATGCATCGGGTCCGTGATATCGTCGGGTGACGAGCACTGCATGTTACAAAGAAAAATTATGTTTCATCATTCAAACGAGAACGGGAGCGTGATGACGGATTCGCCGTCGCGCGCCGGGAAACGCGTATCCATGAGCGCGCCGCCGATTTCCAACATGATGGCGTCGCGAATATCCGTTTCGCTCGGCGCTTCGGGTAGGGGAATCGGTGTGAGCGTGTCGCTCGCGAAGCGTAAATTGCTCACCGTGCCATTCGGCGCAACGGTGAGAGAGGCGCAGACGATACCGCTCGCGCGGGGTAGTTCGACGAGACGCTCGTACAACGCCGGAAGTGTTTCCTCGAGCGCCTCGGTGGCGTCTTCCTCCGTCAGCGCGCCCGAAAACGAAGGCATCGGATCGGTAAACCATCCATGAAGAACCAAACGTCCGTATCTCGGATCTTGCGTCCCGCGAACCTCCGTCACGCCGTGCAGTAAGCGCGGATCGAAGACGACCAATCGGTTAAAATTCGGCGAAATCGTCTCCATAATCTGAGACCTCTCAATAACCTCAGACGCGTCGAACGTTTTCCAGTAATTCAACCGCTCCGGCCGCATTATTTGCGTCTCTCCACCCTTAAACTCAAACTCCCCGTCGCCATCCTGCGGCGTGAGACTCAACACGAACGCAAACGGCCCGTGCGGCACGTCTGCGTGCAACTCTTGCCGCATCGAATCCACGTAACACGACATCCAAATCGGCGTAATCCCACCACACCCCAGCTCTCGCTTTCCGAAATCCAACAGCGCTCGCTCCAATCTCCCGTACGCCTCCGTCCCAAAGTAATCCTCCGCCGGCGTTCGCAACAGCGTGTACTGATTCGGCACGTGCCAATAATCCCAAACAAAGCGTTCCGCGTTCACGCGCAGCGGGTCCGCCATCCTCTCGTCGTACGTCGCTCTCAACGCCTCGGCGTCGTCATAAAACCCCTCCTCACACCGCCAGTGCGTCGGTCGCTCCGAAATCTCAATCTTCATCTCGTCCTCCTCATCCACGGACGCCGCCGTCATCCTTCGTCGTCGTCGTCCGCTCGACACACTAAAGCGCATTTCTCGCCGCCGGTTCCTCTGACGCATCACCCGCGTCGTCGTCGTCGTCCTCGTCCTCGTCCTCGTCGTCGTCATCGAAAACGCGCCGCTCGTCGACGGCGACATCGACACCGAAACGTTTCGCGACGCCATCGTCACGAATTCTGTGCGCGTCGCGCGCTCGTCCCGTCGCGTCGCCTCGGCGTGGACTGACGTCTCTCACCCGACCGCGACGTTGAGGACGCGCGCGCGCGACGCGCAATCGGCCCGAATCGACGGCACACCGACGCCGACGCGACGCGCGGAAACACGTCGGGACGCGCGGGAACGAAGGAGAGAATTTCACTCCGCGCGGTCACCCCTTCGCCTCGATCGATCGAACGGCGCGGAGGCTTTAAACGCAAAGGATGGCGCCGAAGAAGGCGTTCAACCCGCTCGCGGCGAGGATCAAACGAATGATGCAGCGCGACGAAGACGTGGGGAAAATCGCGAACGGCGCGCCGGTGGTCCTCGCGAGGGCGATGGAACTCTTCGTGAAACAGTTGACGACGACGACGTGCGATGTGGCGGTGTTACACGGGGCGAAGACGATTCAGGCGACGCATTTGAAGGGGGCGATCGCGATGGTGCCAGAGGCTTTTGATTTTCTGAGCGACGTCGTGGAAGGCGTGGCGGATCTACCGCCGCCGCCGGATTTAAACGCGATGGAGGCGGAACTCAAGGAGAAGGAGATGGATGATGATGCGACGGCGGGTGCGATGGGGAAGAGAAAGAAGAGCAAGGCGAGCGGTGGAAGCTTGGAGATGGGAAGCTTGGGCGCATTCGGCGGATCGCTCGACGACGAGGCGCCAAAGAAGAAGAAGAGCAAGGCGACGTCGGGCTCGAAAAAATCCACCACCACCAGTCGCAGTGGGCGAAGAAGGGTGAAGAAGGAAGAGTATGACGACGAGGAAGAGGAGGAGGAGGATTTCGAGGATTTGAGCGAAACGGATGAGGAGTTTGATCCAGACGCGCCCGTGCCAAAGCGAGAGACGACGAGGTCTCGCTCGGGAAGAACGGTCCGGAAGACGTACACGGATGATTTCGTCGAGGAGGAGGAAGAGGAGGAAGAGAAACCGACCGCGGCACCGATGGCGAGTTTCGATGCCGTGGGTTCGCTAGGTGGAGCCGGGACTCTCGACGCGCAGGCGACTGAGATTGGCGCGGATGAGGACGACTACGATTGACAAAGAAAAAGTTTGGGCGTTTGTTGTTGGCGACCTCTTTCGTGTAATATTACAGAAACACTCTTATGATGCAATTTCAACGTTGCTTCTTCGTGTCGTGTATCCTACTAGATGATGGAAAGTGTTGCGTTCGGTGCTGTGCGTGCGTGCTGCGCGCGCAAAGAGAGCGAATAAAATGTAAATTCTTCTCCTCGCGCGTCTGTCTCATTCATCATTCTTGTTGCGACGTTCGTCGCGCAGTCTTTTTTTGCGCCGAAATCTTCCATTCGATCGATTCGAGATTGATGGAAAAGAATGGATGGTCTCTCGCTTGCTCGGACGTAATTCTACGTTGCGGGTCAAACTCTAAAAGCCTCTTAATCAAGTCGATAAAGAGTTCGCGCGCCTGTCCGCTCAAATGCTTCTCAATGACGTTGCGAATGATTCCCGTCTTCCCCACGGCGCTGTAAGATTCAGCGTCGGTGGCTTCGTTTGGCCAGTTGATTTTACCGTTTGCATCAAAGTAATCGATGCGCTTGCTCACGTGAACCTTGTTCGCGACGGAACTAGGCACAGAGGTTTCGAGCGCGTGTTGCATCATCGCCAAGTGCTCCAAGTTGTCGTGCGTGCGAAACAACGCCTCACCGCTCAACAGCTCGATCAAAATGCAACCGACAGACCACATATCGCAAGGATACGACCATCCAGTGCCGAGAATGATTTCCGGAGCTCTGTAGTGTCTCGTCGAGACCACCGCACTGTGATGGCGATGGTGCCACGTCGTGCTGCCGAAATCAATCAAACGAATCGTGTGATCCACGGGTACGCGATACATCTTGTTATCGCGGTACGATTTGTTCAACAACAAGACATTTTCTGGCTTGAGATCGGTGTGAATCATCCCCATCGAGTGCAAGTACTCCACGGCGATGAGCAACTGCTTACCAAAGCTTTGAACCGTGTGCGGATGAAACGGCTTGTATCGGTTTGTCCTCAAGAAGTCAAAAAGACTCGGTCCAAACTTGTCGAAAACCATGCAAATGTGACCTTCGTAATCGAAAGCGCGTCTAAGCTTGATGCAATTGAAGTTTTCCCCGCCTCCTCCGGGATCACCGAGGGCGACGTGCGTCAAGACTTCAATCTCCGTCATCGCAGCGTCTCGGTACTTGGCTACGTTTCTAATCACCTTGATGGCGCACACGTCCTCCGTAATCGTATCTCGGCACTCGAGCACCCGACCGAAAGTTCCCTCGCCGAGCAAACTCAGAATTCTATACTCCCCGGCGAGCGTATCGCCGAGTTCATACTCCAAGTGTCCCTCGGTGTTATCCTTCTTCTTCTTACCGGCGCTCGATACGGCAGCTCTACGAAGTCTCGTCGTAGTCGTAGTCGTAGTCGTAGTCGTAGTCGTGGCGCCCGACCGAGACCCGTACCCCAACATCGAAACAACCGGCGGTGTTCCCCCGTACGTCGTCGCCGTCATCGCATCGCTACTCACCGTCGTCCCCGACGATTCTCCCACCGACTTTGACGTCGCCGCAGTCGTCGTGGTCGCCGTCGTCGCTGTTCCCTCCACCCGACGACGCCTTATCTCCGCCCGAGACGCGTCCTCGAACAAAATCTGAACCGCCGCCACCGCGCCCCCCTTCCCCGCCGCCGTCGACGACTTTTTCGACGTCATCGTCGTCGACGCATTCCTTCGTCGTTTCCTCGCGGACGCGCCCTCGGTCTTCTCTTCGAACGCTAAAGACGTCGTCGTCGTTCGCATCGCGTCGCGTTGACCTTGCCGCTCCCGCTGCGCGCGCCCACGCGTTCGCACTCCGACACCGACGCCGTCACCGCGACCGCCTCCGCTCGGTGACATGACGACGGGAAACGAGACGCGGAAGACCGTCTTCTCCTCTTCCTCGTCGCGTCCGCGTCGTCGTCGTCGTCGTCCTCGTCCGTATCCGTGCCTGACTCACACTGACGACGTCGTCGCGAGGTGCCTCTGAATGGGCACCGAAACCGAGGTCATCGGGTACATTTGTATGTGTATATACTGTGTAGGTTTTTGTTTTGTGTATAGATAGGTTTATGTATGTTACAGTATTGTGTGTTAGGGTTTAGTTATGTGACCGCGCGCGTGACGTTTCGTCTCAACCATGACTTGACGATTCACGATTCATTTCGTGACGACGGAGGAATGAGATCGCGTCGACGCGCGTCGCGTCGACGCGCGGATCGCGGTCGTCGTCGTTTCGTTCCTCTCCGCGTCGCCCTCGTCTGTGGTTTGTTCGTGATGATGGGTCGCGATGGGGCGCAAGCGAACGAGGTCGATGCCGACGGTTTCTATGACATTCGTAGAGCCAAGGAGAAACTGCTGACGATGACGACGACGAACGATGCCGACGCGTACGGAATCGAAGACGCGGGCGTTGACATGGCGTTCACGCACGATGTGGAGACAGAAAGAGCTCGGGCGATGGAGGGTGCGGGTGATAGCGATGGGATGGGGAATCCCGGAATGCAGTACGCGCGGGTTTTTCGACGCGACGCGCCGGGAGATGGGACGAGCGTATATCGGTTAAATCCGGGAGACGCACTCGTGGCGTGCGGACGAATGCCGCAGGAAAAGACGATGAGGTATTTTTCATTCGTGACGTACGTGTACAGGAGAAGGAATCGCGTGGTGAGCGCGATGGCGGGATGGCCAGTGAATTCAGCCAATTCGGAATTTGGAAAAAACTCGACGTTTTGTTTCGCGTCGACGAGGAGCGAGGAGACGTTGAAAGCCATTCGTCGAGCTTTCGGTGAGTTTCCAGTGAATGCGCAACCAATCTTTAATGACGTGCGATTGGGAAGAGGTTTGTCGGCGGATTTATTGTCAGCGTCGATGCGAGTTGCGTATTGGCCTCCACTGTCGTCATCCTCCGATGATGATGTCCTGGGCGAATGGATGAAAACGCCTTGGAACGATTGTTTCTTCGTTCGAGCTCGCAGAGACGGATCGTCATCGACCGGTGGGCAAATTGTGAGTCAAAAGATACCTCCGTCTCGCGTTCGAATCGACGATGAACGACTTTACGAGCAGCCGGCGACTTTGCAAAGAAGCGACGACATTTTCCGCGTACCGGTTCGATTTGTCGGGAAAACGACCCTCGTCCCGGTGCGGGTGGATTACGCCCGGTGTTTATCTGACCCATCTTATAATCCTTGGTCTTTACACGGCGTTAACACGCGCTCTGGTTGCTTTGGTGCGACTTCAGATTGTTTGTATTCCGTCTCGGCTGAATTCATACCGAGCGATGCGCTTCGGCGCTTTGTCCTCACCGTGAGCGGCGGCGACGCCGTCGCGCAGCGCGTATCGACGTTTTCGAACATCGCTCTGTACCACACCGGGAGCCCATGGTCCCGGGTATTCAGCGCCCGAGACGTCAGAGTCATCGGCGCCATCGACGACCGGTCGTTTACATCCAATGCGACATCGTTCGTCGTCGCATTCGGCTCTGACAGACGCGCGTGCGACGCCATCGTTCCAACAATTCCCTGCGTCGTCATCGGCGATCCGCCGCCAATGTCACGACTCTTCATCATCGCTCGCGATTATTTAGACCCATTGACGGCGACGGCGCCGATCACCAGGCCTGAATTGACCGTTCGAGTGTACGCTGCGTAACGTCCTGCCAACGCGAGTGAGTCGTTTTTACTTTGTCAAACTATGCGAATCAATCCCCACTCACGCACATGCCGCCGTGTGTCGTCTGCGACTCCGCGACCGCGCCGTACAAGTGTCCAAAGTGTCGATCTTCGTATTGTTCCGTGAATTGCTTTAAAAAACACAAAGGTTCGTCCGTTCGTTCGTTCGCGTTGAATCGATTGAAATCTCAATGCATTTTCACTGACGACGACCCGTCGCTCGCTCGCTCGCTCGCTCG
>Ga0181601_10000513_pt1 | contig 31410 bp, 30 predicted proteins | sample 041ome_8_FD_133020 | JGI IMG/M metagenome (GOLD analysis project Ga0181601, IMG submission 133020) | Coastal salt marsh microbial communities from the Groves Creek Marsh, Skidaway Island, Georgia - 041407BS metaG (megahit assembly) | ecosystem: Environmental > Aquatic > Marine > Intertidal zone... | reverse complement strand
GGCTTTTTATGCAGAGTCTGGCGGGACACCCTTGGCTGTTGCGGCTCGTTACTGCTTAAGTAGTCGGGGCTTTGCAAGTCACTCTCGCCCTGTTCCTAAAAAGTCGGCAATAGCGTGCAGGACGACAGGGGTTTCCACGTCCACTCTCTCTGCTTCCGCAAAGGGGTCAGAGGATTGCTTCGCGATCACCACGTTGTGCTCTGAGTTCACATAGATGAACTGGCCGTGAATCCCCAGAGCCACCACCGCGTTGACACCCGCATAGCTCCACCATTGGTCGTGGTAGGCCTCCGCTACTTCGGTATACCAGGGATCGTCGTAATATCGGGAGAACGCCTCTGCATTGCGGGTGGTTTTGATTCGCTGGGCAATGGCAGGCGAGATGACTTGTGCATCCGCTGCGCGACCGTCCATCAAGATCATCTGGCCAAATCGGGCAGCGTCACGCAGCGTCATAGAGAGACCTGCGCCAGCTAATTCGATCCCTAATGGGTCCAAGATGTAGTTGGCGGGAAATTCTGCTCCCATGGGCGTCCAGATGCGTTGCTGCAGATTGTCAGACAACGAGCTTCCCGTGATACGTCTGATCAGCCATCCCAGTACCTCGGTATCGGGTGTCACGTACTGGAAGGCTTCTCCGTGGGCGTAGCTTGGTAACTCCTTCGTTAACGTTCTGAGATGGGCGTACATGCCGGGACCGCCAGGCGCGAGAGCAACGAAATAACGGCCAATGTCGCTCTCGGGATCCTCATAGGTTTCGTCGTAGGTGATGGAGTTGGTCATATCCATGACCTGTTGCACCGACGCGTCTCCATAGGCAGATTGAGCGAGTTCCGGAATGTACTGCCGGACAGGTTTGCTCAGATCGATCAGGCCTTCCTCTGCGAGCATGAGGATCATGGTGCCGGTGAGTGACTTGGTTACCGAGAACATGATGTGCTCTGTAGCGGGACGCTGCCCGTTCAGATATTGCTCATGAACTACTTTGCCCTGGTGTAAAACGATGAAGCCATCTGTGTACGCATCTGCCAGCCAAGCGCCAGCTGTAGTGCGGCGCCCGTCGCTGAAGGTGACGGCTACATTGTCGATCTCAACGGGGTTCGTTGGTAGAGCCCTGGGTGTGTCGGAAGGGGTGATACCCCGTGTCGGGAAAAGCTCTCGCATCCGCTGGAAACTCCAGCGGTTATAGGGGGCAACTAACCCGTTTTCGACGGTTACTTGGCGCTCCTCAAGGGGTGGCGCACCGATCATTAGTTGTAGTGACTCAGCCGTCTCAGGTGTTTCCGACATGGCAGGGATCACTGTGCTTGTGAGAGCAAGAAGCAGTCCCGCGTAAAGGGTGTTTTTCATCGTCTTTTGCTCCTTTGCGGTCGCTGTGGCGGCGACGAATGTTTCAATTGGGCCAGCATTCATTCATTGCGATTGGCTGCCAAGCTCAGCCACGAAATCGCGCTGTAACGTTCTTGCGCACATGAGAAAGCAGGCTGAGGCCACCAGAAAAATGCTGGCGGTGATGGCCATGGCAAATTTGAGGCCGGTTGAGTTCGCGGTTTGACACATCACCTGCTCGTTGGCCGAGAGCGTCGCCCCCGCAACTTTGCAGGCTTCCGGAGACAACAGCGTAGCGGCGTCAAGCGCCAGCAGCTCCCGCTGCATAAAGAGGTCACTCATTGCGCCCACGAAGTAGGGCCCGATACCGTTGCCGATGAGCGATACGAGGATCAAGAGCACGGCAATCGCTGTAGCACGCGAGCGGTTGCTGACTACACCCTGGCCGATGTTGTACTGGGCGCCGAGGTAGCTGTAGTGAAACACTGCGCCAATACCCCACAGCACGAACACCACTTTGAGATCTTCCGCGAAAAACGCCGTCGCATAGGCCGGCACGGCAATCGCGATGCCCAGAGCTGGCACCCATGCCACAGCGGTAGGCGACCGCTCGGTCAGTCGCTCGGTAATGTAGCCGCCGAGGAATGTCCCGATGGCTGCCAGGAGAGACAGCGGGGCGCCAAATTGCAGTGCCGCGTCGCGAACACTAAGACCATGCTCTCGCTGTAAAAAAGGCGCCTGAAAAGAGATCAGCCCGTAGCCGACAAAAGCAACCAGCGACGCAGCAATCGCCATCCACCAAAAAGAGGGTTTGCGGCGCAGCTCGGCAAAGGTCTCTGACCAGTCGGGTGCGCGGTCTGCGCTTTGACTTGGGGGGTCCGAATAACCCCTGGGCGGCTCTTTGATGCTGGCCCATACCAGCCAAGCGACCAAAACACCGGGCAGACCGACTGCGACGAAGGCGATCCGCCAGCCCTCGATATTTGCCCAGTCCAGGCCACCGAACAGCCAGCCAAGGCCAATGCCTGATAGCCACTGCCCAACATCGGCGCCCTGCATTTGTGCTACGGGGCCGCCAAAAACATTGGCCAACACGCTGCCTAAGGTCACTCCCATTGAGTACACCCCAAGCGCGGTGGCGCGTTTTTTTGCGATGAAGTAGTCGCCGATTAATGAATTGGCGGGTGGCGTGCAGCCCGCTTCACCAATCGCCACGCCAATCCTGAATAGCAGCAAGCTGAAAAACCCAACTGCCACGCCACACAGCGCTGTCATAATCGACCACAGCACGATACAAAGGCCAATGATGTGCACACGATTAGAGCGATCAGCCCACAACGCGATGGGCAGACCCATGACGGCATAAAAAATGGCGAAGGGCGGTCCGTACAACAAGCCCCATTGGGCATCGGTCAACTGAAAGGACTCGATAATGGGTTGCGCGACCACCGCAATGAGTGTGCGATCGATAAAGTTGAGCGTGTAGACCAGCATCAGCAGGACTAGCACATAATGTCGGTAAGAAGCTGAGCCGTAACCCGTCAGGTGACCATTCGAAGAATCATTCGCTGTTGTGTTCATGCTGTCTTTCCGGTGGGGGCGCGTGAGTGTAACAACGATTGGCATCGTTGCGACCTGCCGCTGGGCAGTCGGGTTTACAGTTCTAGCGAGACGGCCTCGCCCTTTACAAAGCGCATGAACGGGGCGGGTTGTCGAAGCTGCTCTCCCGGCGTCAGTTGAATGCGCTCTTCCACCAGATCGATGGCCCACCGGGTGACAGCCGGCAGATCGAGATCGCGAGCATCACTGAGTGTTAGCCAGTGCAGTTCGTTTAGCTCGCCGCTCGCATCGGTAATCTGCTCAGGGTCGTTGTGAATGAACTCATCGTGGACGAGAAAGAAGCGCGTGTCGAAACGCCGGGTCCGGTAGGGTGGCGTGATGGCGCGCGCTATAAAATCCATATGCGCAAGCGGTGGTTCAACCCCGTGCCCTAAGTAATGTTGCCAGACAGGGTGAGCGGTTTTCACTGATTGACTGCTTGGGCGGCCGATGACCAAACCCGTCTCTTCGAAGGTTTCTCTGATAGCTGCCAAGGCCAGGCCGCGAAGCTTGCGGTCAGTCACGTCTTTCCGGGTGGCTTTTCGAAGCCGAGACATGACCGGGTCGCTTAGCTCGCCGCGAATCCGTAATCGTTGATCAATAGCGTCAAGTCTGCCGCCTGGGAAAACAAACTTATTGGGCATAAAGCGGTGGGTCGCAGCACGTTTGCCCATCAAAATGGTGGGCCGGTCACCAGCGCGGACGACAATCAATGTCGCCGCTTCCTTGGGTCGAGGAAGCGAGGCCGCGCTATCCCGGTATTCGCCGGGACCCGCGGGCGTGGTGCCATATCGGTTCGACACGAATCAGTCGACCATGGCCAGTGCCTCTGCCTCACGCGCGCACGCCTCGGCGTCCGGTGCTGAAGCGTTGTCGCCCGAGAGCTCCTGCCTAGCCGCCGCCATTGTGTCCTGAAACAGTGCGTTGTTTTGCAGTCGGGCAAAGGCCGCCGCGCCAACCGCCATACCCGCCTCGGTGTCGCTCATCCAATGCACGTTACACACCATGCGGCTTTGCGCATAGGCGCGCCCCCGTGCCAAGAGCGTCTCTGCATGATCTGGCGCGAGTTGCGACAAGATAAGTGCCCACCCCCAGCCAATGGCGCTATGGCCGCTGGGATAAGAGCCATCGGTCTCCAGGAGTTCACGTTCATCCGGAGTGCAGATCGCCTCATTGTTCACCAGAAAGGGCCGCTCACGCATATGCGCTTTTTTGGCTGGATAAGTCGCGAGGCCCAGATCAGTCAGTGAGCGCTGCAGCAATCGATACAGGGCAGGGGTGTTCTCCTCGGTCACCTGAGCGCCGAGCGCACAGCTGAAGATAGAGGCGGCTGCAGGAAAATGCAGATCTGCATCGCTTGCTGCCAGATCCCACCGCGCTGTGCCCTCAAAAGCGCGAAGTGCTTCACTCGCCGCCTCATCAGCTTGCTGCTTTGCCGACCCCGCCTCGGGTGGTGCAGGCACAAAGGCAGCACTGTTGAGTGGCGGCTCCTGCTGAAGATAGCCCTGCATTAGGCCGTGACCCAGCTCGGGAACGGGAGCAAGAATATCGGTAGCAGGTGCCCGCGTCTGGCAGCTGGCAAGCAGCGCGACGATCGCGAGACCGGAGATGGTTGTCGATATGTGATGTCTGTTCATGATCCCCCCTATCAGGCGTCATTAGATCAACTGTCAGAATGCAGTGATGTGTTAATGAACGATGTACCACACTTCAGTGGCGCGGGGTTAACCCGGAGCTGACAATCTATTTGGGGTGATTAAGGCAGTTTTGCATCGCGTCATACTGATGAATAAATATCCCCGCTTCGGTGGCACTGGTCAGTGCTAGGAGACACTCCGCGACCGTAGCGGGATGAACGCTGCGATAACGACGCCAGCTACCTGTCATCAGTCGGTCGGCGATCGGTGCCAGAGCTTTCATCATGCTCTCGACAGGCCGCTTCTCTTGCCTTTCGCCGCGGAGCAGACCCGGCTGCAGGACATCGAGACGCGAAAAGCCGAGATCACAGAGGTCTTGCTGGATCTCACCTTTCACCCGGGAGTAAAACACTGAAGAGGTCGGGTCCGCGCCGACGGCCGTCACCACCATAAAGTGCTCTATACCGGCTTCGAGCGCCGACTTTGCATAAGCCAGGACAGCACCATGATCCACCGCTCGGAAGGCGTCCCGGGACCCTGCGTTTTTGATGGTTGTGCCCAGTGCGCAGATGGCGATATCGGCTCTGGGGAGTTGTGGCAGTGCGTTGAAGTCGATGACCAGCTCTTCATCAGCCAATCCGGTGGGACGTCGTCCTACAGCGATGAGGTAATCGCCGCGCGCGCGGCTTTGCCGGAGTAATTCTTTACCCACCACGCCCGTGCCGCCTGCCAGCATGATTCTCAAAGTCGAGTGCTCCAAAGATATTTCATGCTGTTTGTCTGATATGCGCGTGGATGAGCATCATCTATCTGGGGTGCTGCTGGCAGTCGCCGCGGCGTCTGCGTTTTGATTCGATTCGCCGACTCCACCGGTGACCGAGAGTACGCCCAGCGCGAAAACCACCACCACCGTGACGAGGATGATCAGCGTCATGAGTGCGGCGAAAAATTTGTTCATGTGAGTTCCTCAAACAGTGTATCGCGCTGACGGAGCGTCAGTCCCCGTACCTAGAGGGACTCGTAATGTCGTTCATGTTGTCAGTATAAGGTCAACTCATAGCCCCGGGGGCGCTGACAGCTTATCGGCTGTGGCTCGACTCGTTAGCGATGTCCCCGGCGCGACAGCCATGACAGAATAGTGCCCTAGCCAACAGGGAGTTCGTCGCGATGACCGTCATACAAGGCCGGGTGGTGAGCGCATTTCTGGGCGCTTCAGGCACGCTTAGAAAAGAGGGCCGGGCGACCATAGATTTTGCCATCGACGGTATTGTGGGCGACCGTCATCGTGGGCCGACGCGCAGGTGCTGGGAACAAACAGATAAACAACCGGGCGGCACAGAGCGCCGCAATGAGCGGCAGTGGTCTGCAGTCGCTCAGGAAGATCTTGATGTGGTTTCCGAGAAGTTGAATTTGGTCACGCCCCTTGCGGCAGGCGATGTTGCCGTAAATTTAAGCATCGAGGGCGTCCCTGACTTGTCGCGCTTGCCCCGTGGTACAACACTCACTTTTGCCGGGGGCGTGGTGCTGATGGTGGAAGAATACAACCCGCCCTGTAGCCGCATGTCGCACTTTGTGGCCGAGCAATACCTAACGCGCAATGGTGAACCCTTGGCAGACACTGATTTCATCGAGGCGTCAAAGTTTTGCCGGGGTTTGGTGGGCGTGGTGGAGGTTCCCGGGACAGTGGCGGTGGGCGAGGTCGTTACGGTTGCGCCAGAGGTGTTACCAAAGTGGCTGCGCGGATGACGTGTAGGGTCGTGGGCGTTTGTTAATAGCAGGAGAGTTGCATGGATAAGTTGCTGAAGTTTTATATCGATGGTGAGTGGGTTGCGCCGCACTCTGCTGACACCATGCCCGTTCTCAATCCGGCGAGTGCACAGCAGGTTGCCGAGGTTGCACTGGGTAACGAGGCCGACGTGGATCGGGCCGTGGCAGCGGCCCAATCCGCTTTTAACTCCTTCAGTCTGACCTCAAAATCTGAGCGGCTCGAGTTGTTGCGGCGGATTCGCGAAGTTAGCGAGCGGCGTTTCGAGGAGCTAGCGCAGGCCATGCGTCTCGAGATGGGCGCACCGATCACCATGGCGCGAGAGGCCCAGGCCGACGCGGCGATCGGTCATCTTGATGGCTTCATTAGCGCTCTGGAAAAGCTCGAGGAGCGCGAAGATTTTGATAATGGCGAGGTGTTGCTCCGAGAGCCAATAGGCGTCTGTGGTTTGATCACGCCTTGGAACTGGCCGATCAATCAGGTTGTTCTCAAAGTGCTCCCCGTGATCGCAACGGGTTGCACCTGTGTCCTCAAGCCGAGTGAGCATACTCCCGTATCGGCGATGCTTTATGCCGAGATCCTTGATGAGGCTGGGGTGCCCGCCGGCGTCTTCAACTTGGTTAACGGCGTGGGCCCCGTCGTGGGTTCGGCGCTGTCGAAGCATCCTGATGTACAAATGATGTCATTTACCGGCTCAACGCGGGCGGGCACGGCGGTAACGCGCGATGCATCCGATACCGTCAAGCGCGTCACCCTTGAGCTCGGGGGCAAGTCGCCCAATTTGGTGTTTGCTGACTGCGACCTCGAAGAGCGGGTCACCCAGTCAGTCGCTGAATGTATGTTCAACACGGGGCAAAGCTGCGATGCACCTACACGCCTGCTTGTCGAGAAGAGTTGTTACGACGAGGTGGTCGAAATTGCGCGGCGGGCAGCGTTGGAGACGGGTGTGGATGACCCTGAGAAAGAGGGTGATCACATTGGCCCGCTTTTTGATCAGATACAGTTTGATCGTGTTCAGGCCATGATTCAGGTCGGTATCGAGGAGGGCGCTAACTTGATTGCCGGAGGGCTTGGCCGGCCAGAAGGCTTCGACAGCGGTTGGTACGTTCGCCCCACTATTTTTGCCGACGCCAACAACACGATGCGCATTGCCCGGGAAGAAATTTTCGGGCCTGTGCTAACGATCATTCCCTTCGAGACCGAGGCTGAGGCGATCGAGATCGCCAACGACACGCCTTACGGGCTTGCCGCTTATGTGCAGACGGGCGACGCCGATCGGGCTGCGCGTCTATCCCGTGCGCTACGCGCAGGGGCAGTGCATTTTAACGGCGGCGCCTACGAATACGGCTCGCCCTTCGGCGGGTACAAGGCGTCAGGCAATGGGCGAGAAGGGGGAGAGATGGGCCTCGAGGACTTCCTCGAGACCAAGATGGTGCATGGTCTACCCTAGGTCTCAGTAAGGACTCAATCGGCGGTTTGCCAATCGTTGTTGGCAATGTGTCCCGTCACAGTGCCTGTCGGCGTATCGATGGTGACCGCAGTGCCCGTTGCGTTTGTGTCGGCAGGCACATAGCCGAGGCCCACATTGAATCCCAGCCGGGGTGAGAAGGTGATGCTGGTCACGCATCCGCTGCCTTGCGTGTCGACGACAGTGAGAGGGTAGGTTTCGCGAGGGTTGGCAATGGCTTCTCCTTCCGCGACGAGCCTTACTATGCGGCGTTCCGGTCCCGCAGCGGCGATGCGCTCAAGGGCGTCCCTTCCCAAATAATCGGCTGCCTTTCCCATCTTGAAGAAGCGATCGAGTCCCGCTTCGATCGGATTGTCGTTGAGCGTCATGTCGTTGCCGTGGGAGAGCAGACCGGTCTCGATCCGATCGATCAAATTAGGGCAGCCCGGACGCAGATTCAGGTCGGCGCCGGCCTCGGCCGCGGTGTCCCACAAACGCTCGCCGTCGGACGAATCACTCAGGTAGAGCTCAAAGCCTCCCTGACCACTCCAGCCCGTGCGGGCGATTACCAGTGGTATTCCGGCGATCTGGGTTTCGATGAAGCGGAAGAACCGGATATCCCCGACGGGCTTGTCGATCAGTCGGCTCAGCAAGGTTTCAGATTTAGGGCCCTGAATTGAGAGGGGGAATACGTCTGGATCGCTGACTTCGACATCGAAGCCTGCGCCCAACGCCAAGCCTTTGACCCAGAGCAATACATCGGTGTCAGAGATAGAGAGCCAAAAACGGTCGGGCGCCAAACAGAGAATGATCGGATCGTTCACGATCCCCGCGCGCTCGTCGATCAGCGGCGCATATACGCACTGGCCTGGCACAATCCCTGAGAGGTCTCTTGGTGTGAGGTACTCAACCAGACGATGCGCCTCAGGGCCTTTGATTTCGACTTGCACCTGACAGGCCACGTCCCAGATCTGAACGTGCTTGCGCAAGTGCCAGTAGTCCTCCTCAAGCGAGGCATAGGCGGTCGGGAGCACGACATGGTTGTAGACAGACGCTGCTTTCGCGCCGACGTGTGATCGGGATTCGAAGGGGGATTTGCGCAGGCGTCGAGAAAGTGAGAGTACAGGTGAGTTCATGGTGCTCATCTCATGCTGAGGTTTTACACGCCGCAGGCTACATGGCGCGACGGCGTTATTGCTGTATCCAGATTGTCAGTGCCCGTTGCATCAAGCTCAGTGCATGGAACTTGCGGCGCGGCTTAAGATAAGCGCATGAATCTGGAAGGTCGTGCTATGGTCCGTGTGCAGATTTCAGCCGCGAATATAGGGAAAGCGGCGAGCAGATGCACTGATTTTTTCAATGCTTGATAGTCTTTTTTTTAACGGTGCCATGGCGTCGCCCGATGCCGTCCAATCCATCTTAGAGTGTCGACATAGATGACTGAAATTATTGATAAAAATCTTACCCAAAACTGTGATTGGTCATTCCCCGTGCCCATCGCTTATGGGCCAGGTAGATTGGGGGAGTTGGGCCGTCGGGTCGGAAAGATGGGGGTGTCTAATCCCCTGATTGTCACCGACCGCGGATCGGCAGGGCTGCCGTTTATCGGGGAGCTTCAGCGCACTCTCACTGAGGCTGATATACATAGCCAGGTGTTTGCCGATGTTGCGCCCAATCCATTGGATTCAGATATCCAGGTGGCGCGGCAGATGTTTCGTGAAGGTGCACACGATGCGGTGATTGCCATTGGTGGCGGCAGCGGGATGGATGCGGGCAAGGCTACAGCGCTAACGGCTCGCAACGATGCGGATATCTGGCAATTCGACTTTGACCGTGAGGCGCCGGCATTAGCCGATGAGCATGAATTTCCTCCGCTGATTTGTATACCGACGACGGCCGGGACGGGCGCTGAGACAGAGAGCACAGCGATGATCACGCACACCGAGCGCGGGATGAAGCTATGCGTGTGGCACGCCGACCTCAAACCGTCGTTAACACTGTTGGATCCCATGATTACGGTGGGATTGCCGGCAAACCTCACAGCGTGGACAGGGATCGATGCCATGGTGCACGCCATTGAGGCCTACTGTGTCCCCGATCTGCATCCGATGTGTGACGGTATCGCGCTGGAGGCGCTGGCGCTCATCGGCCAATGGCTCCCCAAAGCGGTTGCTGAACCCGACAACATCTCCGCACGGGGCGGCATGCAGATCGGAGCTTGCTTGGCGGGTGTGTCATTTTTGAAAGGACTGGGCATGGTGCATGCCATCAGTCACATGGTCGGTGCCGAGTACGACACGCACCATGGCCTGACCAACGCCATCGCTCTGCCGGCGGTACTGCGTTTCAACGCGCCTGCGATCGTCGACAAGGTGCCTGCCATGTCGCGCGCGCTGGGTCTGGCGAGCACCGATTTTGACTCGTTTGAAAGGGCGATCCGCGAGCTACTCGACCGGTTGAATATTCCACGGTCTCTGTCAGACATTGGCGTGGCGGCAGACGGTGCAAAAAGCCTTGCCGAAAAAGCGTATCTGGATGCCGCGGCGGCTACTAATCCCCGGCCTGCGGATGTGGAGACCATTGAGCAACTCATTCTTGAAGCCATCGTCACTGGACGTGAGTAGGGTCCTGGGTTGATGCGTTCCCAGGGCGGATACGTTCATGCCGACGATATTTTTCTCACCCCTGGTGCTGTTGATCCGTGAATAGCTTTCAGGCGGGGATCGTCATCAGTCTGGGCTGTTATCTGGCTATCGGCTGGTACGCCGGTAAGCGGGTCAAACACCTCGAAGACTTCTTTGTCGCGGGGCGCAATGCGCCCACGGTGTTGATTCTGGGGACGCTGGTAGCCAGCTTTATGAGCACCAATGCCTTTATGGGCGAGGCGGGCATGTCTTATCAAGGTCATGCACCGTTGGTCATCATTATGACCTGCTTCAACTGCCTGGGTTACATCGTCGGCGCGGTGTTCTTTGGTCGGTACCTCAGGCGAAGCCGGGCACTCACGGTCCCTGATTTCTTTCGCTCCCGGTTCAACAGCCGTCGCATACAGGTCTTTGCCGGCGTTTCGATTGTGGCCGGTTTGTCTGCTTATCTATTGGCCGTGACATGGGGCATGGCGCTGATCATTACTGAAGTCACGGGCTTTAGTGAGGTGATCGCGATACTGATGGTCTGGGCCAGCTACACGCTGTTTACGCTGTATTCTGGGTCCCGTGGCGTCATATTGACCGATACGGTCATGTTCTTGCTGTTCTCCAGCATCATTGTGGTCACCGCTTTTTTTATTGTGCAGGCAGCCGGTGGTTGGTCCAGCGTTATCGACTCACTGGCGACCTATGCAGATAAGCCCGGGATCATCGCCTGGCACGGGCGCGTCGGCCCAGATGTCTACTGGCAAACGCCTATGGAGGCATTGGTGTGGGCCAGTATCCTCGGTGTGGCTTGGGGCATTGTGGTGGCTGTCAGTCCCTGGCAAACCAGTCGCTACCTGATGGCGCGCAGTGAGCACGTGGTCATCCGGTCGGCATGCGGTGCCCTGATTGCCATGTTGCTGCTGTATTTAGTGACGAACTTTGCCGCCGCCACCGTCAACCTCATCAACCCCGACATCTCGCCCCCAGAGAGCACCATGATTTGGGTCTCCATGAATCTGCTACCTACCTTGCTGGGCGCTATCTTGATTTGCGGCGTACTGGCAGCGGGGCTGTCTTCGGCGTCGACTTTCTTGTCGCTGGTGGGCTTCAGTGTCAGCCACGATATTTTCGGTAGTGCTGAGGAGAGTGCTGAGGAGAATGCCGAAGAGAGTAACGAGTCTGGGGCGAGCGAGGATCAGTTGTCACAGCTCCAGGGGGGGCGACTGCGGAACGCGCGAGTGGCGATGCTGTGTGTCGGTGTGACCGTGATCGTTTTGGCGCTGACGTTACCCCGCAATATTTATTGGTTGACGCACTTCGCCGGGCCGCTGTTCGCGTCCTCGTGGGGTGTGGTTGCGTTTATGAGCATATGGAGCCGCCGCATCACTGAATCTGGCGCATTTTGGGGAATGGCGGTGGGCTTCGCGGTCAATGTCGGCATGAATGCCTTGTCTCTGGCCGGACTCATGGAATGGCCGGTCATGGCCGACCCGATTCTCGTCGGCGTTGTCTGCAGCTACATCGCTGTGGCGATTGTCTCTCGCCAAGGCACTGTAACGGCGACGGAATCTGCCTATCAGGAAGGCTTGCATCTCATGCCAAGTACCGAGCGAGATCCTGCGACAGTTAGGCAAACACTCTTATGGCCCAAAGTGATGGTGGCGATGGGCGTTTTGATCGCCGCTTTAATGACCCTGTTTTACGCCTTGCCCTATCAAGAGGCTGTGGCAGGTGTCTTGCCCAACCTCGCAGGGCATTTGCCATGAGCGGTGAGCTGATTTTGGCCATGTCTTACGGGCTGGTTCTGGTCGGCGCAGGTTTATGGACGTGGCGCCGCGTGCTCAAAGACTATCGAGATGATGATCACTGATTAGATCGCCCGACCGAGTGCTGTCTCAACACCCCGCGCGACGTTGAGCAGCGCCTGATCGCTGTCCGAGGGCATCATGATCTGCATGGCGGTCATATGCTGTGGCGACAGACCCGGAATCGGCATGGAGATCACCGGCAGGTTGCCTAACGAGGCCGGCAGACTGACCTCCAGCCAGCGATGATACGTGTCGAGAGATCGGCCATGAATCTGCTTCGGGCTGCCGTCTGCCGATGCAAAAGGGTGCACCTGACAAGCGGGTGCGATCAGCACATCGTATTCGCTGAACAATCTGCCTAATTCCGCCCGCCATGCCCGTCGGGCTTGTTCCGCCGCACCGATGTCATCCCGACTCAGCAGCGCTCCCTGCTGTATTTCCCACTGCCAGTTGTCGCCCATTAACGGGCGCTTGCTCGGGTCCTGATACAGCGCATTTCCCGGCGATAGAGCGGTTTGCCGGAGCGCCAGCCAACACGGCCAAAGATCGGGAATCTGATGGGAGATGAATGCGTCAACATTCGCGCCGGCAGTGACAAGCACCGCCAGCGACTGTTCACAATAGCGAAGAATCGAGGGTTCGATCGGCCAATAGCCTCCGGCATTGCCCAACCAGCCGATTTTTAATCCCGCTAGCGAAGGTTCCGGGGGATTGTGGGCAGACGTCTGTGGAGCGCGCCCTGACAGGGTGGTGAACAGGGCGTCGGCGTCGGCCACGTCTCTTGCTATGGGGCCGATGCTCACGAGGCCAAGCTCCATTGGGTCCATTTCAGGGGCAAGGGGCACGACGCCGGGAGTGGGTCGAAATCCTATTAGGCCTTGAAACGCCGCTGGTGTCCTCAACGAGCCCATCATGTCGCTGCCGTCTGCGATGCTCAGCATGCCGCCGGCCAATGCGCTTGCAGCGCCGCCGCTGCTGCCGCCCGCGCTCAGTCGGGGGTCGTGGGCGTTCCGGGTTAAACCAAAGACCGGGTTGTCGGTGTGTCCACCTAATCCCCACTCTGGCACGTTCGTTTTGCCGATAATAATGGCGCCAGCGGCACGCAGATGGGCGACGTGTGGATCGTCGTAGGTGGCGATGTCGTCCTGAAAAAGCGGTGAGCCGCAGGTTGTGGCCAGTCCCTTTGCTCTGGATAGATCCTTCACCGCCACTGGAACGCCATGTAGCCATCCGGTCCCTGCATCGTCGCGAGCCGCAGCGTCAGCCTCCTTTGCGAGTTTCAAGCATTTATCGCGGGGGATGACGTTAACCAACGCGTTCACGTGGGGGTTTGAAGTCTCGATTTTCTTGAGAAAGGCGTCCATGACCTCGACGCAGGATGCATCACCTGAGGTGATGGTTCTGGAGAGCTCAATGGCAGACAGTGCGGTGAGATCGGACATATGCCTACCATACCAATCCATCCTCAGATGACCCAGCACGATCGCTGTCTCGGGTGCGTGAAGTGGCACAGTCGGTTGGCAGCCAAAGTCACAGCGGCAAGGTGTCCAACCGCGAAAGATAGCGATACAGTGGTGGCGCAGAAATGAGGAGTGATTGGCCATGAATGAACTGCTGACTTTTGATGACGAAGCTCAGGCATATGCCGAAATTGAGGCGATGGGCTACCACGCCATGGCACTGGATTTTCCTGCGGAGGAGAATGAGCTGCATTGGCACGACTTTGACTCTGTGGTCTACGTCACTGGAGGGGAATTGACTGTCTCGGTGGAGGGTGAAAACGAACCGGTGACCTGTGGCCGTGGTGCAAAAATTGTCGCCACTGCGGGTCTGGTCCACAAAGAGTCAACACCTGGATATAGCGCCATCATTGGTTTCTCCCAGCCGCCCGAGTCGCTGACCCAGCCGGTCAATAAGCCCCTGCCCGTTGCCTGACCGCGGGATGTGAGCGGCGCCCGTCGCTGCCGCAGTGAGATCATGAGGAGCACAATCAACCCGCAAAAGCGGGCCCATTGGTCCGCTTGGTTTTCATGGATATGAAAAGACAGCACAGGCCTTATTTCAACATTGTGACGGCTATGATTTCAGCGGGCCTATTGGTTGCGTCCCTTCCTCATGCTGCGGAAGCGGACGGTAACATCCCGCGCGAAAAATGGACTTATGCCGATCCGGCGTCGGTCGGAATAGATCCTGCGCCCCTACAGACGCTGGATTCCGAAATACGGGCCCGGGAGCACGGCAATATCGACTCCATGACGATTATCCGTAGTGGGCAGATTGTGTTCGACCGCCGATACCAATGGGACTACGACGCCCAGCATGCGGGTCTCGCGTACCCAAGTCCGCCGCCCTGGGATTACTTCAATCCACGCGCCTACCCATTCCACGGAGAGACAGACCTACACAGTCTTCAGTCAGTCTCGAAGAGCGTGATGTCTGCGCTGATCGGCATCGCTATCGCCCGGGGTGAATTACCGGGCACTCACGCCACGCTCGGCGATCTACTGCCACACCGCCAGTTCTCGGACCCTGCCGTCAAAGCGGTGACGCTTGAGAATGTACTGAAGATGACGGCGGGCATTGATTGGGAAGAGGAGATCTCTTACTTCAGCCAGGAGAACGATGCCACCGCGGCCGAGTCGACAAATGATTGGGTCGGTTATCTTTTAGAGAAGAGTATGGCTGTAGAGCAGGGCACTCTCTTTGATTACAACAGCGCCTCGAGCCAGGCACTGTCTGAAATCCTCACGACAGCCACTGGGGTGCCGACGAACGAGTATGCCGAGCAGCTTTTATTTGGGCCAATCGGCATCACTGACTATTTTTGGAATAAAGCGCCAGAGGGCTTCACCAACGCTGGCGGGGGACTGTTCCTCAGTGCCCACGATTTGGCGAGGTTTGCGCTGTTATTTTTGCACGAGGGTAGGTGGGGCGAAGAGCAAGTGGTGCCAAGGGATTGGGTTCGCCGCTCCGCAACGTCGTGGGTCCCTATTGATGCTAATGACCCCGACGGATGGGGTTACGGCTACCAGTGGTGGGTTTACCGCCATAAAACAGAGGCTGGCCCGAAGATGTACGGTGGTTGGGGATGGGGCGGGCAGTTCCCGTTGATCATCCCTGAGTTGGATCTAGTGGCGGTCTTTACCGGCTGGAACATTAAAGAGGACGCCGACTACGCCTATGCTTTTGACTTGTTCTACGACAGGGTGGTTGCGTCAATAGCGCTTCCCTAGCCTTGTGATCTCAGGCGGCTGCCCACCGAATCGCGTTTTCCAGTAGCCTGCGATAGTGCGGTGAGGCATAGGTATCGGGTCCGTCGCCAGGCTGTAAATACACGATGCGACTTTTGTCGTGCTGTTTAGTCCAGCCAATCAGCGAGCTCCCCTCAGGGTGCGGCCAGTCGTCGTTACAAAACATCTTTCCGGTCACTGCGTGGTGAGCTGAGTAGAAATGCTCACAATCAAAGTGGTAGTCGCTACTGATTAACGGGGTGACGTCGTTCTCAAACACCTCATAAAGATACAGCTCGTCCGTGAGTGGAAAGCTCTCGGGCAGGTGGTTGACGATGGGATGGTTTGCATCTTGGACGCGGACGGTATGAGCCACGTCGTGACGATAACCCGAGTCGAGTACTGGCGTGCTGCGACAATCCGAGGGCCGGTAAAAGAAGCGCCCTCCAATCACCTCTCCGTACTCTGGCCAAAGCGGCCAGCCAGCGATGGCGTGATGTAAAAAGACCAGTCCTTTGCCCGCTTCCAATAGCTCCATAAAGCCCGTTTTCACCGCTTCGCTGGGTGCCACCAGTTGAGGCGGCTGTGTACTGAAGTCAATGCCGGGCATGTCATAGAACACCAGCACATCCCAGGGTGCGGCGGCGTCGGGATTCAAAAAAGTCTGTGTCGCGGGCTGCTCGACGAAGGTGTGTCGTATGCCTTCGAAGGACTCAAAGACAGCGGCAAAGGCGTCGCGCTCGTAAGGATGGCCTTTAACGGAGACCAGAATGTTGAGTGGACTGTGATAATCAATGATGCCCAAGCCAGTGACCTCTGCACCTGCCGAGTGACGAGCATAACGGGCTGGGGGTACTGCCACCAGCAGTGTCGATAGGTGGTCGACGCTTCTGCAGACTACTTACCAGCGACCTCGGCGATCATACGGTGGTAGTGCTGCACAGCAGGCTCGTTGCGACCGATCAGAAAACTGTCATTGGCACCTGAGCCCAGAGCGCCCTGCACAGTGGCGACCAGGGCATAGTCTTCGTCGCGCACTGCCTGCAATGTCATCTGGCTGAAGGTTTCGATTGCCTGGGTGGCGTCTTCGGTCGCAGGCGCTTCAGCGCTCAATATCAGTTGCCGCGTCACAGTGGTGGTGCTGGTCTCGCCGGGAAAGATAAACCCAACCAGACAGTGCCCGCCGAGAATGGCTGAGATCGACAGGTTGGGGAACACCGAGTGCACCACTCGGATAAATGATTCCGGCTCTTTCCATTCGGAGGGGGCGGAGTCATTCAGTTCGGTGATATTTCTCCGCGCAAAGGCCATGCGTTGATGGGCGCCCCAGGTGTCATGCACCAATAGATTGCCGACCGTGTGAGGGCCAACCGTTTTGCCGTGCACGCTATCGTGATGATAGACCTCGAGATAGCCGTCCATCGTGGCTTTCCACCCCGAGCCGTCGAGATACCGTTCGGTATACAAGTGCCAGTCGGTGAGCTGTTGGTCACCCAGCTTGCCGACGAATTCACCGAGCCAGTGGTCAATATCAAATGCTTTGCCTGGCGTGAGGCAAACGAAAATGACGCCCGCCCGCTCTTCGCACGCCAATTCGGTGAGACCCATTGCGGCACGATCTACTTCGCCGAAGCTGTCTTCGCCATAAACTCCGATCAGTTCCCCTTGATTGCTGTAGGTCCAGGCATGGTAGGGGCAGCTAAAGCGCGTCTGGTGTCCTTTATCTTGCTGGCAGACCTTGGCGCCGCGATGACGGCAGACGTTAATAAAGCAGTGGACCGTTGCGTCGCGAGCTCGGGTGATAAGCAGCGGCACGCCCATGACAGTTTGCGTTTGAAAATCGCCGGGCTCAGGCACCTCCAGCGACAAGGCGATGGCAATCGGTGACTCGAGAAAAACGGCCCGACGCTCCGCTACGAAGCGGGATTCGTCGGTGTAGGCGCTCAGGGGTATGCGCATCTGCGAGGGCGCGCAATCGGTGGTGCCCTCGTTAAAGTGCTCAAGCGCCCGCGTCGCCAGTTCCAGCGCGTCAGACATGGTGTGCCTATTGAGGTGCTCTAAACCCGCACTGTATCAGAATCGATACGTTGCACTCGCGGTAAACAACCTTGGATGCCCGTGCGTGCCGATAATGATTTCGGCGGGCTCGGTTCCAATGAGGCCACCAAAGCCGAAGTTGGGAAACGGTTCCAGATCTGTGTAGTAACGCTCATCGAAGGCATTATCCAGATTCAGCATCAATTCCCAGTTGTTGCTTGCCAGACCGACCTGAATGTCCACGACGGTGAATTCGGGGTTTTGGACTGTACCTCCCGACGGTTTGCCACCCTCCATGGTGCCGTTATGGCTGAGTTGAAGGTTACCAATCCAGTCGAAATCTCCAAAAGCGGGCATCTGAAAATTCGCAGTGACCGTCGTGCTGTGCTCAATGATTTGCGGTGGCGTTTGACCGCCGAGGTTGGCGCTACCGTCCGGAAGAATGGTGTTGCTATCCCATTCTGCGTCGATGTAGCCGTAAGCCGCGGCAATCTGCAGATACTCACTGGCTTGCCAAGTTAGGCCCAGCTCTATGCCTGTCTGTTCCGAATCACCGATGTTCTCGATGCCGTCAATTAAAGTGCCATCGCCGCTTGGATTGGGCAAGATAAACTCGAATTGACGGTTGTCGTAATCAATGAAAAACAGTGCAGCGGTGGCTTGTAAGCGGCCATCGGCTAATGAACCCTTCCAGCCGAGTTCGTATTGGACGGCTTCCTCAGGGTCAAAGCCGGCCAGGGTTTTTTCACCGTTGGGTCCGTATACAGGGGGTGCGCCATCTGCAATGCCTACCCAGCCCCCGGGCTCGAAGCCCTTTGAGATGGTCGCATAGACCATGGAATCGTTGTTGAAGCGACGAGTCAGCGAGATTTTGGGCAATATCTCTACGTCGTCTTTAGACGCGGAGTGGCCAATATCTACAGCTTCCTCATCAGATTCCCAGCGATCAATTCGAAGCCCCAGGCCCCATTCCCATGCCCCTATTTCGTAGGTGAGGTTACCGAAGGCCGCCAGGTTGCCTTTTTCCTCTCGACGGGTCTCGAAAGGCACCTGCACGTGGACTGAGGGGTCGTCTGCCTCAAGGATGATCCATCCGAAATCGAGGAAGGAATTCATGGTCTCTTCAAAGTCCATGAAATAGACCCCGCCAACCCATTGCAGGGGTCCCTCTGAGTTGGAAGAGAATCGGAATTCCTGCGTGAGTACTTCCATCGTCTCAGGGCGGAAAGTATTGAAAAACCAGAGCTGCGTCAGATCGACATCGGTATGACGGTCGCTCTCGGTGTCGGTATAGGAGGTGATGCTCTTGAAGTCGAAGTGATTGAACTCAGCGTTGATCTCAAAGCGTGCACCAAATGTTTCCCGCTCGTGGGTTGGGTTGAGGTTGGTGTCCAGCGTGAACGGATATTGGAGATTGCCGGGTGTGCCCATCTCTCTGGCCCAGTTGTTTACGGGGCCATCGTATTCGTTGTATCGAGCCGAGGCGGTAATACTGACCCGATCACTAATGTCGCCATGCAGAACCAGTCGTCCGCCGGATTCCTCATAGGCACCAACATCCTCCGGTTGATTGGAGTACACTCCAAAAACGGGGGAGGGAGAACCTGGGTTGGTCATAAAGCCGTCATCTTCGCGAGTAAAAGCGAAAGCCCGCAACGCCCACTTATCTGACAGTGGGACATTGACGTCACCCTCAATGTCCCAGATGCCTTGCTCGCCGGCCATGACCTTGAGCCTGCCCCCGAATTCTTCAGTAGACGGTGTTTTGCTGACATATTTGACGGCGCCACCGATGTTACTGCCGCCATATAGCACGCCCTGAGGTCCCTTGAGTACCTCGATCCGCTCAATGTCACCGAAACGTGAGGACGCGTCGCTGAAAAGCTGCACGTCATCTAGATAAAAACCCACGCCTTGCGTCATGCCGTAGGCGCCAAGCCCGCGAATGGTGACATTCGGGTATCCGTCTGTGCGCATGGAGAGATTTAGGTTGGGCACCGCCAAGCCGATTTTGTTCAGCCCTTTGATATTGCGGCGTTCAACTTCAATAGCACCAATGGCAGACACTGATTCGGGTATGTCCATCAGGTTTTCGTCGCGTTTTCTGGCAGTGACGATCACCTCTTCAAGAGCGGCGCCTTGTGCGAGGGCGGCCGGGATGCCGTCCATGCCCGCGCCCAGCGAGATGGCCAAGATGACAATGGGTAAGCGTATAAAAGTAGGAGATGACTGAGCAGACATAGCTGTTCTCTCTTATTAAAGTATGAGCAGAGTGGGTGTCGACTCATTGAGTATAGGCACCCATGTTGCGCTCGCATGTGCCCAGAGAGACAGGCGGTTTTTCTCTGCGTGAAAGGCTAATTTGGCGCGGTGTGGTCGGTCGCTGACTTGACCCGCCCACGTCACTTGATACTGTTACCAGATGACAGGGCTAATAAGATAAATAAATGAACTGTTTCGTGAGAGAGTCCTGGGACTCTGTCGGCCTTCGGGGCGCAGAGGCTTACGAGGCTTGGGTAGACAAGCTGATGTCTGCGCAGGGCTCTGACTGGTGTCCGGGCAAGACCCCCAGTGGCACCTTCAATGCCGCTCTGCGGCATAAGGTCATCGGCGATATCAATGTGATTGAGAGTCGCTGTGACCCTTGTTCCGGGTATCGATCAGAGCGCTATGCCGAGCAGGTTGAGGAGCCGTCGGTCATATTGCTCAGCTACCTTGAAGGGGGTGAACACATCGAGTTCGGCGGTGAGCGCTACACGGTTGCTGCGGGTGATACCTTTGTTTGGGACAGCTCAAAGGCGACCGACTTTGAGGTGTATGAATCGCTTCACAAGGTCGCACTGGCAATGCCATCACGCCTCCTCAGTCACAACACGCTTTCGGCGTTAAACAATATGCCGCGCAAATTCGCCCCGTCCTCAGGAAGTCGATTTTTATTGAACAATTTGATCAGGGCGGTCGCAGACCCTGACTTTGATGACGCGGAGGTTGAGACCGATACCATACTGGACGCGGTCAATGCCTTTATTTTGGGTGCACAGCCAGGAGAGGCGCATTCCGATAAAAGTCTTCGTGAGCGGCAGCGTCATGAGATTATGCGTTACATCGATCAACATCTCCCTGACCCCACCATGACCGTGACCCAAATCGCAAACGTTCACAGGATTTCCAAGCGTTACTTACATTGGCTGTTCCGCGACCAGTCGGTGACCGTTAACGAGCTCATTATTCTCAAGCGTTTGGCGGGTTGCGAGAGAGATCTGGCAAGTTTGAGCGGTGCGCACTTGCAGGTGGGTCAGATCGCTTATGCCTGGGGCTTCTCCAATATTTCGCACTTCAGTAAGCGATACCGCGCGCGCTATGGGGAGTCACCCACGGAGACTCGTCGACGTGCTTTGGCGTCGACAGGCTCGGGCTGAGTAAGTTGGGAGATAACCCGCGACTCAGTGGCTCAGGGTTCCGTGCTCACCGATGAGCGCTGTGATCGAGTCGGCATTTAATATTTCGATCCAGTAGCCATCTGGGTCTTTGATAAATGCCAATCCCTTCATAGAGCCGTCGTTGGGTTTTTTGACAAACTCTACCCCGAGCTGCTCGAAGCGCACGCAGGCCGCGTCTACATCGGGCACGGAGATGCCGATGTGGCCGAAGCCGCGTGGATCGGCATTGCCGTCGTGATAGCCCCCAAAGGTGTCGTCGCTCTCTGTCCCCCAGTTGTGGGTCAGTTCCAGCAGGGCGCTTTGCCGAAAGGTAAAGCGAGACCGATCGTCCGCAGAATTAGGGAGTGCTTCTTCCACGTGGTTGGAGGGGTACCCTAGAAAGTAGAGAGAGAAGGCCATCTCGGCGAAATCAACCCTTTGGTATAAGGTCATGCCGAGTACATTCTGATAAAAATCCAAAGAGGGCGCGGGATCTTTGATACGCATCATAGTTTGGTTGAATACGAAACCATCGGTGGCTGAAGTCTGGTTGGTCATGTGCGTTGGCCAGTGAGGTGAGTGCTCCAAACTAAAGCGAGGCGGTCTCCCTGACAAGCGGCTATTGTGCTGACGGTGCAAGTTGGTCTTGCCGGTAAGGAAAACGATCTGGTTTAGGTGGTCCGTGTCTTTTGGCGGGTGCCGGAATGCGTTAGCTTTAGGCATAACGATTAAAAAAGGAGAGCGTCCATGAGCGAAGGATCTTTAGCCTTCAATCCCGAATTCGATCCAGACGGCGCCGAGGGTGGAGTCGATACCAACCTGCTGCCTTGGTTGCCCCTAAGCGGTGTCGATGGCCTCACTCTGAAGCCCCTCCGCGCCAGTATGGAAAGCGGCATGTTCAGTATGATCGTGCGACTCGAAAAGGGCGCCGTTCTGGAGCGTTTACTGTCCCTGTCGGGAATGGATCTGCTGGTGCTTTCCGGCGTACTCGACTACGCCGATGACAATGGGGAAAGTCATCTTGAACCCGGTATCTGGGGCTACCTCTCTGCTAATACCTGCATGCAGCGCCTAACCGCGGCTGAGGAGTCTGAGCTACTGGTAAATTGCTATGGCGCCTTCGCCATGCTCACGCCGGGCAATCAGGTAGACCGTCTGGTGACCAGTGCTGACATCCGGCAGATAGCGATGCAAGCCGGCATTAGCATGGTGCCCAACACGCTGGCTGAGTGCATGGTGGAACGCGAGCCTTATACTGGTCAGGGCGCTCCTTTAGCCATCGCCGGCAAGAAGTCAGGCCATCTCGTCGCTAGCGTCACCACAGCCACTGCAGACACCTTCCAGCACCCTTACTTCATCGACTGTCGCGCCGTGCCTTGGGTTGTGAATCCAGATCTGCCAGACATTGGCTTAAAGGTGCTGCGTGTTAGCCAGGAGACGGGATTTATCTCGCTGATGGTTCGTCATAACGGCGTTGCGGCGCCCCATAACCATATCGGCGGCTCAGACTTTCTGGTACTCGAGGGTGCGCTGGGTGTGCGCGCCGGGCCGCCGGAAGGTTACGGGCCGGGCACCTGGTTCTATGAACCCTCCGGTGCGCGACACGATGCCACCCAGCGGGTCTCAGAGGACGATCTGATATACACCGCAAATGTGTATGGTCCGCTGACCTTTGATACTGGGCCGGGTACACCGATAGTGGCGGTCGTGAGTTGGATGGACTATGTGGCCCTCGCCGAGGCGGGGGGTATCAAGCTGGTGCCCAATACCTTCACCAATGACAGCAGTTTGTTAGCCTGGGCGCCGGTGGGTCAGTAGCTGACTGACCACGGGGCGGAGAATCAGTGTCCGCCCTCATATTCTTTGGGGTAGCGCCCCAATAGCAGGATCAAAACCACCGAGACCATGAACAGCCCAGCTGCCACAGAGTAGCCCAGGTCGTAGCTGCCCGTGGTGTCGTACACCGAGGCGAAAATCATGGGCGCGGTGCCTGAGCACACCGCGAGCGTGGCATAAAGAATCGAGTAAATCTTGGCATAGTGGGCCAGCCCAAAATAGCGTGCCGCGAGAAAGGCCATCAGGTCCAGTTCCGCCCCGGCCGCAAAGCCAATCAGAAATGCAGCGAGTGCTGCGGTCTCAAAACTCTGCGAGCCATGGAGCATCGTCGCGCCCGCCGCGGGAATGGCAAGGCAAAAGGCCGCCACGCCGGGCGCCCACAATCGATCAACTAAGTAGCCGACCACCACGCGGCCTACGATGATCGATATGCCGAATACGCTTTGAACAGATGCTGCTTGTTCGCGGCTGAAGCCATCGTCTGTCAGCGAAGGCAGTAAATTTGGCCCAATGCCTGAGAAACCCTGATAGGCAAATAGAATCGAGAGCAAAAGCACCCAGAACCGATAACCCCGTATGGCTTCACCCAAGGTCATGCCCGTCTCAAGAGCGGCTGCGGTATCAGGTTCGTGATTTCCCGCTTCGGTGTGGAGATCGAGCGGCTTGAACAAGAAGTACAGCATGGGCCAAGCCAACAGTAAGGGCACAAGAGACAGGCCGATATAGGCGCCGCGCCAGCCGAACTGATCCGTCAGCCATACGGTGTAGTGCGGGGCGACCGATGCGCAGATTCCGGTTCCGGTCAGCGCCAGGCCCAGTGCCAAGCCACGGCGCTTAAAGAAAGTGGTCGCAATCGCGCGAGTCCAAGTGACGGGTATCGTGCCAGCGCCTAGCAGCGCCATCATGCCGTAGGCAAGAAAGAGCATCCACAAATCACCCTGAATCTGGGAGGCAGTGAGTAAGCCTAGTGACAGACCTATCATGGAGGGGAGGGCAACCTTTCTGGGGCCGTACTTGTCGTTCAGCCAGCCAATCAGCGGCGATGTCAGCGCTCCAAGACCAGAGCTGAAAAGAATGGCGGCCTGAAATTGCGCGCGGCTCCAGCCAAATTCCTCGGTCACCGGTGTCAGTAGCGCACCGATTGAGTAATAGGGCAGCACGAAGGAGCTGCTGATGATGCCCATGCAGGTTGCCATAATCAGCGGCCAACGCTGGGCAAGTTCTCGCTCGGTTGATCCTGTCACCTTAGGCGCTCACTCTCAGCAGGCGCTTGGCATTATCGGCCATTGTCGTCGCCAGTTCCGACGGCACATCTTGCGTCATGGCATGCTGGTCCCAGCCCGCAAAATTGGTGCCGAGTAGCAGTTTTTCCGTTCCCATGATGTCGATAACCCAATTCAGTACGCGCGAGTCGTGAACATGGGTGTCAAACCAAAGCTGCTGCAATGACTCTTCAAAGGCGCCCTCATGCTGGAGATGCTCTGGTACCCATGGCCGCTTGGTGCACGCGCGGTTAAAACGACCAATCAGTGCGGTCATGGTGCCGCCGGCGTGACTCAGGCAAATATCGATATCGGGATGTCGATGCAGGACGCCGCCGAAGATGAGCGTTGCCACCGCGATCGACTCTTGGGCCGCGAAGCCGGTCAACAGATCGAGGTCAAACTGTTTGAGATTCGGGTCGCCTGCCGGACCGTCTATTCCAGCGGGGGCAGGATGAATCATCAGCGGCACATTGAGTTGCACTACCTGCTCATAGAATCGGTCCAGCGCCGGATCGTTGAGAGGCCGGCCAATGTCAGTACCGATATAGGCACCCAGCAAGTCGAGCTCTTGCGCGGCGCGCTTTAGTTCTTCGCAAGCGGCTTCAATATCCTGCATGGGCAGCGCTGCGAAGCCGGCGAGCCGGTCGGAGCGCGCTGCCACCACATCGGCCAGCGCATTGTTGTGCTGCTGGCAAAAGCGCACCGCATCGCGGGGACTGATGTGATGAAAATACGTTAGGGGGTTGGGGGAGAGCACCTGAAAATCAATGCCCGCAGCGTCCATATTGCCAAGCCGGACGTCGGTGTCCATGAACGGGCTGCCTTCGTAGCGAACGCCATCGAGCCGATAGTCTCCCACCCGGAACCACGGTGCGCCCGCCTCGGTGTAGCCAATTTCAGGTCCGTGTTCTCCCGCCGTGCCCATCGAGCCAGCGAGGACAGCGTGGGCATGTATGTCTATGGATTGGGCGTTGGCGAGTGCGACGCGATCAGTCACGAGCTGGCTCCTAGGGTCGGTACTAAAGCCGTCACAATCTACCGATTATTCTTCTGGTGCGATGGTGAGGGGCATGCCGTCTAGCTCCGGGCCCAGCTGCAACTGGCAGCTGAGGCGTGAGCGCTCCGGGTCGTAGTGCTCGGCGTATTGCAGCAACATCAGCTCGGCTTGATCTCGCTCTGGCAGCTTAGCCATCCACTCGGGTTCGATCAGCACATGACAGGTGGCACAGGAGGTGCAGCCCCCGCAGATGGCCTCGACGCCAATATCTTCCTCGTACAGCACCTGCATGAGTGTGTCGTGCCCAGCACCCTGCGTGACGGTTCTCAGCTCTCCCTCGCGGGTGGTGACATTCACACTGATGGATTCACTCATGTTTACTGCTCTCCTTACTCTTGCTGATGGCGGGATCTGCGGTGATACCCAGACCCAGGCCTCCATCGATATCAATCATGGCGCCCGTGACCCACTCGGCGCAGATCAGGTAAGCCATCGCTTCTGCGATTTCTTCTGTGGTGCCGATCCGGCCCAAGGCGTGCAAGTCTGACATCCCTTCCAGCCTTTGCAATGCGGTTTCATCGTCCATAAGCCCCGCGCGTTGGTTGATTTCGGTGAACACCGCGCCGGGTAATAAGCAGTTGACGCGAATCTTTTGCTCGCCCAGTTCAGCCGCGAGCACGCGGGTCAAACCCTGCACTGCCGCCTTGGTGGCGGCATAGGGGGAAGCACCAGGAAACGCGCGGCGGGTATGAATTGAGCCGACGAATATCACCGCGCCTTGCTGTAGCGCAAGACTGGGTGTGCACAGGCCAGTCAGCATCATGGCTGCAATCACATTGGTGTGAAACACTTCCTGCAAGGCGGCTTCATCCAGTTCAGTGATCGCGCCTCGATACATATTGCCTGCGTTATTCACCAGTGCATCCAGTTGGCCGCCATGATGGAGCGCTGCTTCCAGTAGTTTTTCTCGATCAACCGCGGCGGTGATGTCAGCTGCTACGGCGTGGCAGGCGTCGCCCAATTCAGCCGCCGCCGCTTGAATCTTGTCTTCACGACGACCACAGATCGTGACTTTTGCGCCGCGCTCAATGCAGTGCCGCGCCGTGCCTAATCCGATACCCGAGCCGCCGCCTGTGACGAGTATCGACATGCCTTCGAGAGATTTCATTGCACATCAGCCTTGTCGAGTGCCCAGCTCACCGTGTCACGGAGTAGCTGAGCGTGAGCGGGGTGAGACAGCGATTCGCTATCGTGGCCCAATGCGTTATAGACCACGCGGCCCTTGCCGACAGTATGAGACCAGACGATGGGTTGCGATGTTGGCATGGCTGCGCTGCGGCCATAGGCCAGCACCTGAGCCCCTGGCTCGAGAAGCAGGTCGGTATAGAGCTCATCGTGCACCTCAAAGGGTGTCAGATGTGCCAGCCTAGCGCTCTTGTCAGGTGTCACAGTGATTGTCTCAGGCGCCGGATGCCAGCTGGTGCCCCACACCCAGCCGCCACCTAAGAGTGATCCCCACTCTGGCCAATCTGAAAAACAGATGCTTGCGGTGTGGACACCGAGGAGCGCTCCCCCCGCTTTCAGATACGTGTCCAGGCCAATCCGGGTCTTGCTTGGAGGAGAGTATGCTTCCGCGTCGCGGTACGGGTCGTACTTCTCGCCGATCATTTCCCAGCGCAATGCATTGATAGTCAACAGGTCGACTGGGTTGTCAGCGAGGCTGGCGATGCCGGCATCGATATCGGCCTCGATGCGTGATTCGATGCCGAGCGGTGCCAGTGCCGTTGCGAGGGCTTCAGCCGATGCGTGAAAGTCGTGGAAGATGCCGCCGACGAGAATCAGATTTTGCCGAGTAGATGTCATTCGCGTGGGAGGTGGGCCATGACGCTGGTGGAGACGCCGCCGTCTACCACCAGTTCATGACCGGAGATGTATTTCGCGCCCTCGGAGTCGAGAAAGAGAACGGCTTCTGCGATATCCGCTGCTTCGCCCAAAGTACGCAGCGGCACGCCGCCACCTCGCACCGCACGCACTTTTGGGTTCTCAAAAATCGGCTTGGACATGCCCGCGTCGATCATGCCGGGAGCGATGGCGTTGACGCGGATCCCTTTTGGACCCCATTCAATCGCCATGGCCTGAGTCATGTTGGCCATGGCAGCTTTAGTAGGGCCGTACATGCCGACTCCTGGTGCGGGATGAATACCATTAATGGATGTAAAGTTGATGATATGGCCAGACCCTCGCTCCATCATGGCGGGTGCTATCTCCCGGGCGCAAAAACAGCTCCCCAGCAGATTCACGTTGACCACGTCGATGTAGTCTTGCACTGACTGCGCTTCCATCGCGCCGAAGCGCACGATACCGGCGTTGTTCACCAGAAGGTCCGGCGTCTCGCCGAAGGCTTTGAATGCTGCGGCGATCTGTTCCGGGGAAGTGACATCGGCTTCGATACCCACCGCATTGTTGAGCTCAAATGCGGTCTGTGCGACGCGCTCGGCGCCCAAATCAAAAATGCCGATGCGATAGCCCGCCTCACTCAGACGACGTGCAACGTCGGCGCCCAAGCCGGCGGCTCCGCCCGTGATCACTGCTGTTCTCATGTTGGCCTCGCTTTTTATACGTTCTGGTGACAGAGGTGACGGTTTATTTTGAGCGGTCCCAAGCCGCCACTCATGTAACTGGCCCGTTTCTGCGGGGCTTAAGGAGTGAGTCCCATCGACTGCACCAGCTCCTTGGTCAGGATGCGCTCCGAATACTCGCTCACCCGCCAGCCAGGCAATTGCCAGTCCTTGGGCAGGGGTGTGCTGGTGTCGATCAGCCGGCCGTCCTTGATGATGTGGCGGAACCGGTCGACGTCTCCAAGCTGAGTGATATGGGTTTCGGGCTCACCGTCAAAAATCAGGATATCTGCAAGGTAATCGGGTTTGATGCAGCCCAGTTCGCCTTCCAGCTTGAGCGCTCGGGCACCTTGCTCGGTGGCGCTGTTAATCGCTTGCAAGGGCGTCATGCCCAGATCTTCGACAAAAACCTGAAGCTCGCGGTAGTGCCAGTCACCGTAGGGCGTCAGGCTGAAGCCGCTCTCGCTGCCGGTCGCGAGTGGCACGCCGGCGTCAAAGGCCGCGCGCAGAGTCCCGACGCTCTCGGTAATTTCGGCGCGAAAGACGTCTCGAAGAGTCTCATCGGAGCCAATTGCGGCGCCAAAGTCCGCCAAGTTAGCTTGAAACGTAAAAGTGGGCACCAACGGCACTTTGCGGTCCACCACGGCCTTTAACGCCTCGTCATCCATATAGGTGGCGTGCAGGATCATGTCGAAGCCAGCGATGGCGGCATCCCGGGTGCTGGTGGCGTTGCGGCAGTGGCCGACCACCGGGACGCCAAACTGATGTGCGGTGTCACAAACGAGCTTGAGCTCGTCCAGCGTCCAGGTGGAGATTTCCCCGCCTTCCTTGCCGGGCCGAATCGGTAATCCACTGACGTGCACTTTGATCCAGTCGACGCCCATTTTAATCTGCTTGTGGATCTCCTTAACGATCTCATCGGGCGTATGCACAATCCGCGCGTAGCCCCGGGTACCCTCGTCAGGCAGCAGTCTTGCAGCCGTGCCGCCCACGCAATTGATCAGCACGTTGCCGCCGGTTGTCATTCTCGGCCCTTCGATGACGCCGCCCTCGATGGCATCGCGGAGGTCGACGCCAACATCAAATACGCAGTCCGCATCAAAGAAACTGGTGAAACCGGCCCGAAGCACCTTTTGTGCATTGACCCCAGCGACTAGCGCAGCCAGGCCATAGCGGCGGTGAAAGAACAGCTCATCGTTGCTGTTAGGGTGGTCAAAACTGATGTGACAGTGGCTATCGATCATGCCCGGCATTACGCGGCATCCTGAAGCATCGATTTTTTCGACTGTCGCATCGGCGGAGCAGCTGGCACCCGCGTCGGCGCCCACGGCGACAATGCGATTGCCGTTGATCAGGACATCGCCGGTGTATGGGTCTGACCCCGTCCCATCGATGATGAGTCCATTTTGAATCAGGGTGAGGGCTTCGCTCATATCTGGTACTCCTTGATGAGCCCGGAGGGGTAGAAGTCGGCGTGAGAAGTTTTGTTGAGTGCAATAAAACGCATCAATGCATCCCCTTGCTCAAGGGTATGGCGTCGTATTTCGTCCCGGGCCGCCTCGGCGTCGCCTGCAAAGATAGCGGAAATGATGACGTCGTGATCAGCTTGGTTCTTTTGTAAACGCCCCGGGGCGACGACTTGAAAGCGACGATAGGGCAGGACCCGGAGTGATAACCATTCGGTGGTGTCAATCAGTACGGTATTGTGACAGCCCTGCACCAGTCGCTGGTGGAAGGCAAAGCCGAGATCAGCGTATTCGTTGGGATCTCCTTCACTGCGGAGATTCTCGGCGGCGGCTTCGTGGATTTCTATCAGTGCACTTTTCTCAGAAGAGGACATACGCGATGTGCTTAAGAACACCGCTGCACCCTCGAGCTCTGAAAGTGCCTCAAACAGCTCTAGCAGTGTGGCCGGGTCAAGCTGCGCCACAACCGCCCGTTTGTGCGCCTGCTTGGTGATCAGTCCGGCCTGTGCCAGCTGCGTAATAGCCTCTCTGACAGGCGTCCGCGACACGCCAAATCGGGTGGCGAGGCGACCCTCCTCAAGGGCATCGCCTGGCGCCAATTGACCGCCGAAAATGTCGCGTTCGATCGCCAGGCGCACGGTGTCGGCTTGTGTGGGTTCACGTTCCGTCATGATGGTGCCCTCACGTGACTTGCTCCGGGGCCAATGAGGACGGGATAGCGACCCCAGTTGGGTCGCTCTGTCCCGGCGTCAACAGTGGGTGGATTGGCAGGATCTGGCCGGGCGTCGTGTTGCATGAGATTTTTCAGCAGGTTGGTCAGCGTGCCAAGGTGGGGCGTGTCACCGTCGGCTTTGCTATCGCCCAAGCCGCCCGCAATATCCCGGCCGAAGCAGGTATGAATACCAATGCCAAAACTCAGGCCGAAGGGCGGTATGCGATCCATGAGTTTTCGGTGCGGATTGAAGTGCTCAGCGTCCTGGCCGAACAGCGGCGCCTCCAGATTCGCTGACATTAGGTCAATCATTACGCTGTCGCCCGCGGCGATATCGGTGCCGTCGGGTAGCGAAAATGCCTCACTTGCAGTGCGCCAGGCGACTGGGCTGGCAGGATGCAGCCGCAGGCTCTCGTGCACACAACGCTGGAGAAAATGATCATCGGCCATGAGCCGGTCACGGTCCTCCGGGTGGCCAAGACACCACTCATTGATTTCATGAAAGCTATGCGTCAGTGCATTGGCGGAACTGTGCGAGCCGGCCTGCATAAAGAAGGCCACCTCGCGCAGGATCATATTGTCATCCAAGTCCTGTTCGGCGCGATTGGCCAGAAGCACGGTAAGAATGTCTCTGGGCACTGCGTCCTCAGTCAGACTGCCTTCGCTGAGCTGTTGCAGTAGCGCCTCGCGTCGAGATCTGGATGGCTGCAGAAACTGCTCATTAAACTGCGCCAGTGCCGCTGCGACCTCCTGGCGCACGGTGTCCTTGTCTCGGGTCGAATGAAAGAGCGTTGCTCCCTCGCCGAATTTGCGTGTCAACGCCACCAGTGTATCGGTCTCTGCTTCGGAGCCCTCGGGTCGATCAATTCCGGCTATATCCGCGCTGAGGTTGATATTGACCCTGAAACCGAACTCCGGGAGGTCAAGGTGCCCGCGAGTGAGGTAGGGCGCTAAGGTTCGCTTCAGTGTGGTGGGGTAGACCTCGCGCTCGTAGTAGCGCGCAAAATCCCGGCGGAAGAGTCTCCACTCGATGGCGCGGCGGCAGGTATGTGCCTCGCCGTGTAGCGTCAGCAACACACGTTCCATCAGCACATCACACTCACTGTACATGGACTGTACGAGGCGCCGGTCGCACAGCGCCTGATGGGCATTTTGGTAGCCGCTGACGCGGGCGGGGACATTCATGTGATCAGAACAGCACCGGATAAATTGCCCAGACATCGCGCTCTGAGGCCTCGATTTTTTGCGGCGCCTTGTCTGGGTTGGGTCGCATACCGCGCTCGATGAGCTCTTTGATAATCAGCGTGATGGTGCCGAACTGATGGTTATCAGGCTTAGGCGATTCTCCGTCTCGCAGCACGGTGCCCGCGACGAGATTCATGCCCAAACAGACGTGCATGCCACCGCCAAAGGACAAGCCGGCGGGGCTGATCCGTCCTTGAACGGAACGCAATGGATTAAATTCCGCCGCGTCCTCGCCAAAAACACTCGTGTCGCGGTTAGCGGTCTGCAGGTCGACGACGACTTTGTCGCCCTGTGGCACCACGCGCCCGTCAGCGAGAGTGATCTCGGCTTCGGCGCGACGCCAGGCTTCCGGGCTGGAGGGGTG
>Ga0181601_10000503_pt1 | contig 31605 bp, 32 predicted proteins | sample 041ome_8_FD_133020 | JGI IMG/M metagenome (GOLD analysis project Ga0181601, IMG submission 133020) | Coastal salt marsh microbial communities from the Groves Creek Marsh, Skidaway Island, Georgia - 041407BS metaG (megahit assembly) | ecosystem: Environmental > Aquatic > Marine > Intertidal zone... | reverse complement strand
TCTTCCTATAGAGCCGTGGTAGACCACCACGTTGATAGGCTGGATGTGGAAGCGCAGTAATGTGTGCAGCTGACCAGTACTAATAGCTCAATTGGCTTGATTTATGCACTGAAAAAAATTTTTCATTATTTTAAAAATAGTTGATATTTAGTTATTAATACCTTGATTATATTATTTGAGTTTTTAATTTATGAATTATTTAAATAAATTATTTTTACTCATTTTTAATCTAAAGCAGTGTTAGACCTCAATGTATACGTTGGATGTTAAGGCTGATGATAAATGTGTGTAGCTGAAAAAATGCCAATCTCATAATCAGCTTTATTTATGCACTGATAAAATTTCTAAAATGATATATGATTGATCTGATGAAGGTTATTCAAAAAAAAAATCATATATATGGGTTAATACCTGCAAAATTGAATTCTAAATCAATTTATCAAAAAAATTTACAAAAGATTAAAAAAAAAACTCTATTAGAAATTGCAATTAATCACGCAAAAAAAGTTAAAAAGATTGACAAGATATACGTTAGTAGTGAAAATAGAAAAATTGAAAAAATCTGCAAAAATAAAAAAGTAATTTTTTTTAAAAGAAATAAATCCTTTTCTACAATAAAAGCCTTAGCTAGCTCTGTCATATTAGAATTTATAAAAAAAAATAAATTAAAAAATAATGATGTAATAGTTTATCTTCAGCCAACATCTCCATTTAGAAATTATAATCATATCAATACCTGTTTAAGTAAATTTAAGAAAAATAAAAACAAAACACTAGTAAGTATAAAAAAATTAAATTTTAGTATTTTTAAAAGCATTAGTTTGAATTCAAATCGTATACACCCACTTTTTGATGAAAAGTTTTTAACGTCTAATAGACAAAATTTTCCAGATGTTTACATTCCTAATGGAGCTATATATATTTTTTTAGTTAAAAATTTTATGAAAAACAAAAGTATACCTCATAAAAATAGTATCCCTTTTTTAATGAATGAAAAAGACAGCGTTGATATTGACAATATTTCCGATTTAAGATTAGCAAGAAATTTATGAAAACCCCTGTAAGCTTTAAAATAGGAAATAGAACAATAGGAGATAATTGCGATCCTGTTGTAATTGCAGAAATTGGAATTAATCACAATGGATCATTGGATCTAGCAATACATCTTGCTGATACCGCAATTAATAGCGGTGCAGAAATAATTAAACATCAAACCCACGTTATCAGTGATGAAATGACAGAAAATGCAAAAAAAATTAAACCTGGGAACTCTGATGAGAGCATTTTTAATATTATGGATAGTTGTGCATTAAGTGAAAAAAACGAAAAGAAGTTGATGAATTATATTATTCAAAAAAAAAAAATTTTTATAAGCTCTCCATTTAGCAGAAAGGCTGTTGATAGATTAGAAAGTTTCAATGTGCCAGCTTATAAAATAGGCTCTGGGGAGTGTAATAATTATCCATTTGTAGAATATGTTGCTAAAAAAAAGAAGCCTATCATTCTTAGTACTGGAATGAATAACATAAAGCAAATAACTAAAACTGTGTCTATACTTAGAAAATATAAAACTCCTTTTGCTTTATTACATTGTACAAATGTATACCCAACCCCATATAACATCGTAAGATTAGAATGTGTTGCTCAACTCAAAAAAATTTTCAAAGATGCGGTTGTTGGTCTATCAGATCATACATTATCTAACTACACATGTTTGGCGTCAGTTGCTTTAGGCGCAAGAGTTTTAGAAAGACATTTTATTGACAAAAAATCAAGAAAAGGTCCTGATGTTTCTTGCTCAATGACACCAAGTGAGTTGAAAGATTTAATAGAGGGTTCAAAAAATATTTTTTTATCACTTAAAGGAGCCAAAGAACTTGTTAAAGAAGAAATTGTAACCGCAAGATTTGCATTTGGATCTATCTCAGCCACGCAGAATATTAAAAAAGGCGAAATTATTTCAAAAAAAAATATTTTCCCAAAAAGACCTGGAGATGGTTTTTATAAAGCTGATGATTACTACAAGCTTTTGGGAAAAAAAGCCAAAAAAAATATATTATCTGGAAATCAATTAAAAAAAGGCGATGTCTAAAAAAATTTTTTTTGTTACAGGAACAAGAGCAGATTATGGAAAAATAAAATCCATAATAAAATCTTTAGAAAAAAATTTTAAAATTTATATTTTTGTAACAGGAATGCATCTAATGTCAAAATATGGCAGCACTTATCAAATTATATCTAAGGAATGTAAAAATTCTAAAATCATAAAATTTAAAAATCAAACAGGGCATCAAATGTTAGATCAAATCATATCAACAACAATAAAGGGAATCTCAAAAAATTTAAAAAAGATTAAACCAGACTTGGTAGTTGTTCATGGTGATAGAGTAGAAGCTTTTGCTGCAGCAACAGCTGCATCCGTAAATAATTTTTTAGTTGCTCATATTGAGGGTGGAGAATTATCAGGAACTATTGACGAACATTTGCGTCATGCTATTTCGAAATTATCACATATTCATCTAGTTTCAAATAATGAAGCAAAAAGAAGACTTGCACTCATGGGTGAAAAAAAAAATGACATTTTTACCGTTGGTACTCCAGATTATGATATAATGAAATCAAAAGATCTTCCTAAAATCTTCGATGTAAAAAAGAGATATGGTATTAAATTTGATAAATTTGCAATTTCAATTTATCATTCAGTAACTACAGATCTTAAAAATTTAACTAAATATTGTTCGATATTAAGCAAGACTCTAATTAAATCTAACCTAAAATATCTTGTAATATTTCCTAATAATGATCCTGGATCAGATATAATTTTAAATTCAATATTAAAAAATTTTAAAAATAATAAAAATTTTAGAGTAATAAGATCAATGAGATTTGAATATTTTTTAAGTGCTTTAAAAAATTCAAGTTTTATAATTGGAAATTCAAGTGCCGGTATTAGAGAAGCCCCTTTTTTTGGTATTCCCACTATAAATATTGGAGATAGACAGCTCAATAGAGCGAAACTAAATAGTATAATTAATTTGACACATGACTCAAAAAAAATATTAAAAGCAATAAATTTATCAAAAGATAAAAAATTTAAAAAAACTCTACATTTCGGCAATGGAAATTCTTCTAACAAAATTGTAAAAATTTTTTCTAAAAAAAGATTTTGGATGACACCAATCCAAAAAAAGTTTACTTCTATTGACTAATGAAAGAAATAATTAATTTTTTTGATAGCTTCAAATTTTCATTAGATAATATTGATCATTTAAAGATACAAAAAATTGCTAGATTAATAAATGATGTTAGAAAAAAAAGGGGAAGGATCTTTTTTCTAGGAGTTGGAGGGAGTGCTGGAAATGCAACACATGCTGTAAATGATTTTAGAAAACTTTGCAATATAGAGTGTTACGCGCCTACTGATAATGTATCAGAATTGACCGCAAGAATTAATGATGAGGGTTGGGATACCTCCTTTAAAAATTGGCTTATTACAAGCAAGTTATCTTCAAAAGATGCAATTTTTATTTTTTCTGTGGGAGGTGGAAATATAAAAAAAAAAGTAAGCGTCAATTTGATAGAAGCGATAAAACTTTGTAAAAAAAGAAGAGGAAAAGTTTTAGGAATTGTTGGAAAAAAAAATGGTTATACTTATAAAAAAGGAGATGCAGTTTTAAATATTGAGATAAACCAATCAAAATTGACTACTCCTATAAGTGAAGCCATGCAAGCTGTTGTTTGGCATTGTTTAGTTTCACAACCAATTCTTCAAAAAAATAAAACTAAATGGTAGCCAAAAATAAAGCTATTTTTCTAGATAGAGACGGTGTTTTAGTAAAAAGTATAATTAAAAATAAAAAAGGATACGCCCCCAGAAATATGAGTCAATTTTCATTGTATCCAGATATAGCTAAATCTTGCAAAAGATTAAAAAAAAAAAATTATTTATTGATTATAATTTCTAATCAACCTGATCTTGGTAAAAAACTTATAAAAAAAAAAATTTTTAATAAAATGAATAGAATTCTTAATAGTATAATTTTTTATGACAAACTATACGTTTCTAGGTCGCATTCTTCAAATTCTTATTTTAGAAAGCCAAATCCAGGACTATTTAAGTTAGCTATAAAGAAATATAAACTTGATATATCTAAATGTTTTATGGTAGGAGATAGAAAGTCCGATATTGATGCTGCAAGCAAAGTTAAATGTAAGTCAATATTTATTAATAGAAAATATAAAGAAGAAAAACCAAAAGAACAAATTACTCAAGTATATTCATTTAAAAAAGCAGTAGATGTAATTTTACAAAAAGGATAAATTATGAAAAATATTAAAATCAAGATATTTGCAGATGGCGCAGATATTAAATCTATAAAAAAATTAAATAAAAACCCTTTAATTAAAGGTTTCACAACAAATCCAACTTTAATGAGACAGTCTGGGATAAAAAATTATTTAGAATTTGCAAAAAATATTGCAAAAGTTATTAAAAAAAAACCCATCTCACTTGAGGTGTTTAGTGATAAAATTCAAGAGATGGAAAAACAAGCTTTAATTTTAAGTAAAATCTCAAATAACTTTAATGTCAAAATACCAATTACTAACTCTAAAAGTTTATCTACTGCGAAATTGATATCAAAACTTTCATTAAATGGTGTTGTATGTAATGTAACTGCTATTTTTACATTTAATCAAGTCAAGAATGTTATGAAATTACTTCCTAAAGATACGAAGATAATTTTATCTATATTTGCTGGCAGAATTGCTGACTCAGGAAAAGATCCTGAAGAATTACTTAAAAAAGTAAAAAAATATTTAAAAGACTACAAAAATGTAAAATTGTTATGGGCAAGCACAAGAGAGGTATTCAATATTTTTCAGGCAGCGAGATCTGGATGTGATATTATTACTGTCCCTTATGGGATATTATCGAAATTGAATCATGTAGGTAAAAATCAAACCTTGTTTTCATTGGAAACTGTAAAAATGTTTAAAGATGATGCAAAAAAAGCAGGATATAAAATTTAATGGAATTTAAAAAAATTTTTATAACAGGAGGTGCTGGATACTGTGGAAGTAGACTTGTGCCAAAATTATTAGAAAAAGGATATGTGGTAACAGTATATGATATTATGTATTTTGGTTATGATTTTCTCCCAAAAGATAACCCTAATTTAAAAATTATAAGTGGCGACATAAGAGATTCAAAAAAAATTGAGCAAACTTGCAAAGGTCACGATGTATTTGTAAACTTAGCATGTATATCAAATGATACTAGTTTTGATTTAGATGAGGCTCTTTCAACCTCTATTAATATGGATGCTTTTGAACCAATGGTAAAAGCTGCAAAAGCATCAGGAATAAAAAGGTTTATCTATGCTTCTTCAAGCTCAGTTTATGGAGTTTCAGATAAAAAAGATGTAAAAGAAGATCATCCACTAGTACCTCTTACATTATACAATAAATATAAGGGATTATGTGAACCGATTTTGAAAAAATATACCGATAACAATTTTGAAGGTGTAACATTTAGGCCTGCAACTGTATGTGGTTATGCACCAAGATTGAGACTAGATTTATCAGTTAATATTTTGACAAATTTTGCTGTAAATAAAAACAAAATTGTTGTCTTTGGTGGAAAACAGTTAAGACCTAATTTGCATATTGAAGATTACTGTAGTGCCATTGAATGTTTAATAAACGCTTCAAGTGAAAAAATTAAAGATCAAATATTTAATGTAGGATATCAAAATCTATCAATTGCAGAAATAGCTAATAAAGTAAAAAAAGTAGTTGAAGATTATTTTCCAAAGATTGGTTTAATAGATATTGAAACAACTCCATCTAATGATAACAGGTCTTATCATATTAATTCTGATAAAATTACTCAAGAACTTGGGTTTATACCGAAATTAACAGTTGAAGATGCAGTAAGAGATTTGTGCAGAGCTTTTGAAGATAATAAAATACCAAATAGTTTTGAAGACATAAAGTATTTCAATGTTAAAAAAGTAAAATCTTTGAATGCCAAATAAAAAAATAGCTATAGTTACCGGTGGAGCAGGCTTTATAGGTAGCCATTTGGTTGATTTGTTATTACAACAAGGTTTTAAAGTAAGAGTTATTGATGATTTATCTGGAGGTAGGCTTGAAAATTTAAAGCATCACAAAAAAAATAAAAATTTTTTCTTCAAAAAATTAGATATAAATAAAATGTCTTTAAAGGAGAAAATATTCAATAATGCTTCTTATATTTTTCATTTAGCAGGAAAAGGAGACATTGTTCCCTCTATTGAGAATCCATTGAATTACATGATGACAAATGTGATTGGAACAACAAAGGTTTTGGAAAATTGTAGAAACCAAAAAATTAAAAAATTTGTATATGCCGCATCTTCCTCATGCTATGGCTTAGCAAGCACACCTACAAATGAAAAGCATAAAATTTCACCAGAATATCCATATGCTCTTAGTAAATTTATAGGAGAAGAGACATGTTTTCATTGGTCGAAAGTTTATAATATACCCATGGTATCTATAAGAATATTTAATGCATATGGTCCAAGAGTGAAAACTACAGGAGTCTATGGAGCAGTTTTTGGAGTATTTTTTAAACAGAAATTAGAAAACAAACCTCTAACATTAGTTGGAAACGGTTTACAGAGAAGAGATTTTTTAAATGTTAAGGATGTAGCAAATGCTTTTTATATGTCAGCAATAAGTAAAAAAAAAAATGAAATATACAATCTTGGTTCAGGTAAACCAAAAAAAATAATAGATTTAATTAAGCTTTTAGGGCCAAACAAAATTGTAAAATTGCCTAAACGACCAGGTGAGCCAGACTGCACTTGGGCTGATACAAAAAAAATTAAAAAACAAATTAAATGGAAACCAAAAATATCATTTAAAAATGGTGTAAATGAAATGCTTAGTAATATAGAAAACTGGAAAAATGCTCCATTATGGAATAAAAAGAATATTAAAAAAGCTACAAAAACCTGGTTTAAATATCTATCATAAAAATAATGTCGCAAGATTTTTTTTCAAAATATTCTTTCAAAGTCAAAACTTTAAAAAGTATAAAGCCTTTATTAAAAGAATTTCCAAGAAAGAAAAAAGTTATTTTATGTCATGGAGTTTTTGATGTAGTTCATCCCGGCCACATAAGACACTTAGCATATGCTAAAACAAAGGCAGATATTTTAGTTATAAGTATTACAGCCGACAAGTATATTATCAAAGGAACATATAGACCACATGTTCCACAAAAACTAAGAGCATTAAATTTAGCAGCTTTTGAAATGGTGGATTATGTTATCATTGATGATAATTCCACACCTCATAATTTATTAAAAAAGATTAAACCTGATTTTTTTGCAAAAGGATTTGAATACACAGCTAAAGGGCTACCAAAAGCTACAGAAGCAGAAAATAAAACTTTGGCTTCATATGGTGGTAAATTAATATTTACTCCTGGTGATGTAGTTTATTCATCTTCAAAATTTTTAAATCTTGCTTTACCGAATATAGATTATGAAAAACTAATTTTATTAATGAAAACAAATAATTTAAAGTTTTCTGATTTAAAAAATTATTTAAAAAAAATAGATAAATTATCTGTTCATGTGGTTGGAGACACTATAATTGACTCATATTCTAGAACTAGCTTTATTGGAGGACAAACCAAAACTCCAACTTTTAGCGTTTTATTTAACAAAAAAGAGGATTATACTGGTGGAGCTGCAATTGTAGCTCTTCATTTAAAAGCGGCTGGAGCTAAAGTTACTTTTTCAACAGTAATTGGAGATGATGAACTTGGAAAAAATGTTTTAAAGGAACTTAAAAAAAATAAAATAAAAGTAAATCCATATTACGATAACAATAGACCAACAACAAATAAGAACACATTTATTTCATCGGGATATAGACTCTTAAAAGTTGATACTTTGGATAATACACCTATCTCAGAAGAAACAATAGAAAAAATAGGAACACAAATTAAAAAAAATAATTCAGATATTTTAATTTTTAGTGATTTTAGGCATGGAATTTTTCACAGAAATAGCACTGAAAAATTTTGTAGTTATATTTCCAAAAAAACTTTTAAAATTGCTGATAGCCAGGTAGCAAGTCGTTGGGGAAATATCACTGAATTTAAAAATTTTGATTTAATTACTCCAAATGAAAAAGAAGCAAGATTTTCATTAGCCGATCAAGACTCTACTGTAGGTGGTCTAGCTGGACGTCTTAAAATAAAAACTAATTACAAAAATATTATTTTAAAGTTAGGCTCAAGAGGAATAGTTTGTTGTTCTGGAACTGGAAAAGGTGCAGAAATATATTCAATCGGATCTTTTACTGATAATGTATTGGATGCAGTTGGATCTGGTGACGCGCTTTTAGCTTATTCTTCTCTAATTTTAAAGGCAACCAACTCCATAGTTGCAGCAGGCATTATTGGATCTATAGCAGCAGCCTGTGAATGTGAAATCGATGGAAATAAACCAATTAACGTTGATCTAGTTTTACAAAAAATTGATTCAATTGAAAAAAAAACTCAGTACAATTAAGTATAAATGAAAATACTTATAGTAGGTCTTGGAGTTCAGGGTGTTAAAAGAAAAAATATTTTAAAAAAACATAAAGTTTTAACAGTTGATATTAAAAAAAAATCTGCTGATTATAAACATATTAAAGATGTACCCATTAATAGTTATGATGTAGTTTTTTTATGTACTCCAGACAAAGAAAAATTTTCTTTAATAAAGTATTGCTTAGAAAACAAAAAACATATTTTAGTTGAAAAACCTTTATGGTTTAAAAAACTAAATCAATATTATATTTTACAAAAATTATCTAATAAGAATAAAGTGCTCTGTTACACAGCTTATAATCATAGGTTTGAACCTCATTTTGTTGAAATGAAAAAAGTTATAAATTCGGGAGTCCTTGGCAAACTATACTCATGTAGAATTTTCTATGGAAATGGCACAGCAAGATTAGTTAAAAATAGCATTTGGAGAGATAGTGGATCAGGTGTACTGCAAGATTTAGCACCACATTTAATGGATATAGTTAGAATATGGTTTGGTGGAAAAAAATTTAACTTTAAAATTGTATCATCAAATAAATTTGAAAACAAATCACTAGATCATGTCGTTATTTTGTTTAGTTCGAAAAAATTTAGAATTGAGATAGAAATGACAATGTGTATGTGGAAAAATCATCACACTACTGATTTACTAGGTAGTAGAGGGTCTGCACACATAACTTCACTTTGTAAATGGGGCCCAACTAATTTTATTTTACGAAAAAGAAAACTACCCTCTGGAATTCCGTTAGAAAAAAATAAATCTTTGATAACCAAAGATCCTACTTGGAAACTTGAACACAATCATTTTTTTAAACTTATAAAGAAAAAAGTTAAAACAAATTTTGAAAATGATATTTGGATATTTAAAATTTTAAAAAAAATGGAAAAAAAAATATGAAATTACCTACAATAGGTTTTGTAGGCATGTCCCACCTGGGTTTAAATTATGCAGTGGCTACAGCAAGTAAAAAATTTAAAGTTATTTGTTATGATGAAAATATTTCAAAAATTAACTTATTAAAAAATAAAATAAGCCCAATCTTTGAAAAAGACCTAGAAAAAAAAATTAAGTTAAACTTTTCTAATTTAAATTTTACAAATAATATTTCAGATCTTAAAAATTGTGATAATGTTTATATATCTAAGGATGTAAGTACAAAAGCATCAGGAGAAAGTGACTTAACATCCACAAAACGATTAATTGATAAAACAATTAAACATTTAGATGAAAAAAGTAATTTAATTATTTTGTGTCAAGTTCCACCTGGCTTTTGCCGATCAATTAATTGGAACAAAAATCAATTATTTTATCAAGTTGAAACATTAATATTTGGCAAAGCTTTAGAAAGAGCACTATATCCTGAGAGATTGATAGTTGGAACAGAAAATAAAAAAAAAAAAATTAAACAATCTTATTTAAAATTATTAAGATCATTTAATTGTCCTTTAATAATAATGAATTATGAAAGTGCAGAATTAGCAAAAATTAGTATAAACATGTACTTAATTTCAACAGTTACAACAACAAATGTAATTTCAGAACTGTGTGAGAAAATTGATGCAAACTGGAATGATATTTCAATTGCATTAAAATTAGATAGGCGAATTGGAAAATATGCTTATCTTGAACCGGGTCTAGGTATTTCTGGAGGCAATCTCGAAAGAGATTTATACACACTTCAAAAATTACAAGTGTCTAATCGTTTAAATAATAGATTTATTCAAGAGCTTAAAAATAAGTCTATTAGTAGAAAATTATGGATCTTGAATGTTGTTAAAAAACTGAAAAAAAAATATAAACTTAAAAATATATCTATACTTGGTTTAGCTTATAAAATTGGGACACATTCAATAAAAAATTCACCAGGTATTCAATTAATAAAAAATTTAAAAGGCTTTAAAATTAGAGTATTTGATCCGATAGTTGAAAAAATTGATAAGATAAAAAATGTTAAAATTTGTAATAATAGTCATGAAACGATTAAAGGATGTGACATATTGATAATAACAACACCATGGAAAGAATTTAAAAAGATTAGTTCAATTTTTTTGAAAAAAAATATAAAGAATAGATTGATAATTGACCCCTATAATTTATTAGATAAAAAAGTATTAGAAAAAAAAGGAATTAAGCATATCTCTATGGGAATAAAATATGATATTTAAAAAAAAAAAATTAAATAGAGTTGTTATTTTGGGAGCTAATAGCTTTATTGGTAAAGCTATTACCAAAAAATTTATCAGTCAAAACATTAAACCTGTTTTAGTAACAAGAAAAAATGCAGATTTAGAAAAAAAACAATCATTTAATAAATTAAAAAAAATTTTAAAAAAAGATGATACTATTATTTTTATAGCAGCAATTGCGCCGGTAAAAAATATTGAGATGCTCAATCAAAATTTATTAATATGTAAAAATATCATTGAGTCTTTAAAAATTAAAAAACCTAATCATGTTATTTATTTAAGTTCTGACGCTGTATATAGTAACAGTAAAAATAAAATTAATGAAAAGTCTGAAACTACTCCAGAGTCTTTTCATGGTTTTATGCACTTGATAAGAGAAAATATGCTAAAAGAACTTAATTGTAAAAAGACCTTTGTAAGACCAACTTTGGTATATGGAAGTGACGACCCACATAATGGTTACGGACCAAATAAATTTATCAGATGTGCCCAAAATAACGAGGAAATTTTTTTATTTGGCAAAGGAGAGGAAAGAAGAGATCATATTCATGTGGAGAATGTTGCGGATATTGTCTCAACTGTAGCTATTAAAAAAATTGATGGAATAATTAATGCAGTTTCAGGTAATGTTATCTCTTTTAATGAAATAGCAAAAAATCTAAAAAAAATTTATCCAAACCTTGTTATCAAAAACCTAAAAAGAAATGGACCAATGCCACATAATGGATACCGTGCATTTGATAACAAATTATTAAAAAAATATTTTCCCAAATTATACTTAATTAAACTTTTAGATTGGATTAAAAATAAAGATGAATTTAAAAAAATAAAATAAATGAAAATTGAATTAATTGATTTAAAGCAAAGATATAAAGAAGAAAGTTCTCAAATTTTAACTTCTATAAAAAAAGTTCTTTCAAAAGGTCATCTGGTATTAACAGAAGAGCTAAATAACTTTGAAAATAATATTTGTAAATATACTGGGTCAAAGTATTGTTTAGGTCTAAACTCAGGAACTGATGCGTTAATGATGTCATTATGGGCCCTGGGTATTGGAAAAGGAGATGAGGTTATCACTTCGCCAACTTCTTTCGTAGCAACAATAGGGGCAATTATTCATGTGGGAGCAAAACCAATTTTTGTAGATATTTCTGATGATCTAAACATGGATGTTTCTAAAATTGAGTCAAAAATTACAAAAAAAACTAAAGCTATCATGCCAGTTCATTGGGCAGGAAAAATGTGTTCAATGGATAAAATTGTTAAAATAGCAAAAAAATATAGATTAAAAGTAATAGAAGATGCAGCTCAAGGAATGGGTTCATATTATAAAAAAAAACATGCTGGCACATATAGTGATATTGCAGCATTTTCAACACATCCTCTGAAAAATCTGAATGGATTAGGTGATGGTGGATTTATCACTACTAATAATAAGCAGCTGTATGAAAAAATTAAACTTTATAGAAACCATGGTATGAAAAGTAGGGACAATGTTCATGTATTTGGAGTAAATTCAAGACTCGATGTCTTAAATGCAGAGGTATTAAATTTTAGATTAAAAAAATTAAAATCAGTAATTTTAAAGAGAAGAAGAAATATTTCAATTTATCAAAAACTAATTAATCAAAAAAATATAAAAATACCTTACGATACAAAAGACCAATTTAGTTCGTGTGTAATTTTTTTATGCTTATGTGAGAGAAGAGATGAACTTCAAAAATATTTAAATTCAAAAGGTATTCAATCTTTAGTTTATTATGGAACACCACTTCATAAACACTATGCATCTAAAATTGATGGTCTACATAGAAATAAGTTGCCTGTTTCTGAGAATTTAGCCAAGAAAGTATTAGCACTACCTCATCATCAAAATCTAACCATCAAACAGATAAAGATTGTTTGCCGAGAAATTAATAAATTCTATAAAATATCATAATGCTAGTTCCTTATAATTATCTTCCATACGAATTTAAAAACACAAGAATTATTTTTAAAGAATGGAAGAAATTAATAAAAACAACAGATTTTACACTTGGAAGTAAAATGTTAGAATTTGAAAAAAAATTTTCTAAATATATAGGTGTCAAATACTGTGTAGCAACCAATAATGGAACTGATGCTTTAATTTTATCTCTTAAAGCACTTGGTATTAAAAAAGGTGATGAAGTAATTACTGTTTGTAATACTTTTTATGCAACAGTTGGAGCAATTGTTGCTTGTGGAGCAAAACCAGTGTTAATAGATTGTGACTCTAGGTACCAAATTGACCATAAAAAGATAATTTCTAAAATTACTAAAAAAACTAAAGTAATTATGCCAGTTCATTGGGGAGGAGCCTCACCGCAAATGAATGAAATTATTAAAATTGCAAAAAAATATAAAATACACGTTGTGGAAGATGCGTGTATGGGTATTGGAGCAAAAATATATGGCAAATCACCAGGAACATTTGGCATAGTAAACGCTTTTAGTATGCATCCATTGAAATCTCTTAATGTAATGGGAGATGGTGGAATGGTCGTTACAGATAATAAAAGAATTTATAATTGGTTAAAAAAATATAGAAATCATGGAATGATAGATAGAGATCATATTGATATTTGGGGTATAAATATGAGGCTGCAACCACTTCAAGCTATTGTAGCTTTAGAGGGGTTAAAAAAAATTGACAGCGTCATAAAAAAAAGAAATGAAAATGCAAAAAAAATGGACAACCTATTATTAAATTTATCTCCAAATATAGTGATACCAAAAAGGCCAAAAGGATATAGAGAAACATTTGCTCTATATATGTGTTTAGTAACAAATAGAGATAAACTTTTAAAGTATTTGATTAAAAATAAAATTGAAGCAAAAATTCATTATCCTTTACCTTTAAATAAACAAAAGGCAGCAAAAAATTTAAAATTAAATCAAAGAAATTTCACTGTCGCAAACGAGCAAGCAAAAAAAATAATAACATTGCCAATCCATCAATATTTAAGTAAAAAGCACATAGATTATATAGCTCAAAAAATTAAAAATTTTTACGAAAAGAAATAATACAAAATAACTTTGAAAAATTAATTATTGAAAATGAAAAATAAAAGTAGTTTTTATGACAATAAAGTAGTGTTTAAGCCATGGGGTTACGAATATGTTGTTTATAGAAATGCAAACAATCTTTCGGTAACATTATTAAGTATAAAATATAATAAGAGCACTTCACTTCATTGCCATCCATCGAAAAAAAGTGGTTTTATTCTTTTAGGTGGAAAAGCATTATTCCAACTGGGTTTAAGAAAAAAAAATACAGAGTTGCACAATTCACCTTCAAAAAGAATGATGGCAAGAGGGCTCTTTCATTCTATAAAGTCTGTATCTAAAAATGGTCTTTTAGCTTTAGAATTCGAAACTCCGGTGAATAAAAATGATCTTGTTAGATTTAAAGATAATTATGGACGAGAAAAAAAATCTTATGAAGGAAAAAAATTTACTAAATCTATCCAGTCAGATTTTATTAAATTTAAAACACCAACGGTTGGTAAAAAGCAAACTTATAAGATAGGCAAAGTTAATGTGGCCTTAGAAGTGCATAAAAATTTTGATAAATTATTAAAAAACAAAAATAGTACTATTTTTGCAATTTTGGATGGATCTATATCAGACAATAAAGGAAGAAATGTATTATCATATGGGGATATTATAAAAACAGATGATTTGAGAATATTATCCAAAGTATTTAAGATTAAAAAAAAATTAAGTGTTGTAAGAGTTTTTTAAAAAATTAAGATGATTAGATTAGCTGATTACGTTGTTAAATTTTTAGAAAACAAAAAAATTGACACAGTTTTTACAGTAAGTGGTGGTGGATCAATTTTTTTATGTGACGCATTATATAATTCAAAAAAAATTAGATATATAAGTCATCATCATGAACAAGCAGCTTCATTTGCGGCCGAGAGTTATGCTAGAGCAAACAATAACATTGGCTGTTGTTTTGTAACCACAGGGCCTGGCGGAACAAACACATTAACAGGCGTTTCATCAGCTTGGATAGACTCAGTTCCGGTAATTTTTATTTCTGGGCAAGTTTTTTTAAACCAAACGATACAAAAAACTAAGAAAAGACAAATCGGAGTCCAAGAAATAAATATCATAGACCTTGTAAAGCCTATTACAAAGTTTTCAAAAATGATTACTGATGCAAATTCAATAAATTTTTATTTAGAAAAAGCATACTCAATTGCAAAATCAGGAAGACCTGGCCCAGTTTTTTTAGATATTCCAGCTGATATTCAAAATGCTATGATTGATGAAAAAAAAATTATTAAAAACAAATATAAAGAGCCAAAACAAAATATTTCAATTGATAATAAATTAAATTTATTAATTCAAAAATTAAAAGGTTCAAAAAGACCATTAATTCATTTAGGACATGGAGTAAAATTATCTGAGGCCCATAAGCTTGTTAAAACTTTTTTTAATAAATTTAAAATTCCATTTGTTGTCACTTGGAATGCAGATGATATAATTAATTCAAATCATATAATGTATTGTGGAAGACCTGGAGCATTCGGTGAGAGGGGATCAAATTTTATCGTACAAAATTGTGATTTTTATTTGTCTATAGGTACTAGATTACCATATATGGTTACAGGCTATAATGCTAAGAAATTTGCGACTAAGGCAAAATTTAAGGCAATGGTTGATATTGACCCTAAGGAATTGAATAAAACTGATTTAAAGATTGATTTAAAAATAAAATCTGATGCCAAAGTTTTTTTAAAAAAACTTTTAATAAAGTTAAAAAAATATAATTCTTCAATTGAATGGCTTAGATATTGTAAAAATATCAGAAATAAATATCCGATATTATTGAAACAAATGATAAACGAAAAAAAATATGTTAATTCATACTATTTTGTAAAAACTTTATCTAAATATACACAAAAAAATGATTCCATAATTACAGATATGGGTTTTTCTTTTACATCTACTCATCAAGCACTTGATGTGAAAGATAACCAGAGTTTTTTTACTAATTCTGGCCATGCACCTATGGGCTGGGGCTTACCAGCAGCAATTGGAGCATATTATTCCAAGAAGAATTTAAAATCTAATTTGATTTGTTTAACTGGAGAGGGTGGTTTTCAAATGAATATTCAGGAACTAGCAACAGTAATGCATAATAAAATTCCAATTAAGATATTTATATTTAACAATGGTGGATATTTAACAATTAAACAAACGCAAATATTGGGTTTTAAAGGAAGAATAATGGGTGCAGATAATACTAGTGGATTATCATTTCCTAATTATTATGAAATTGCAAAATCTCACAAAATGTCTTACCAAAAAATTTCGAGTCATAAACATATAGCTAGCAATATAAGTAAAATTATTAAAAGTAAAAAAGCAGTCATATGTGAATTGATGATGAACCCAAATGAAGAACAAATCCCAAAAGCAATTAATAGAAGAAATGATAAAGGTAAAAGTATTCCTACAGAATTTGAAGACATGTACCCATTCTTGCCAAGAGATGAATTAAGTAGTAATAACTTAGACTAATGAAAAAAGGCGTAATTATTTCAGGAAATTTAGCTCAAGATCATGAGTTTATTTATCCATATTATAGATTATTAGAAGAAGAAGTAAAATTAGATGTTTGTTTATTAGAGGGAAAACCGGTAGTTGGTATTTTAGGAACTGCTATACCACCCAACAAAGAACACTCTGTAAAAAAAATTGAGGATATTAAAGTTGAAGACTATGACATATTAGTCTTGCCAGGTGGAGTTAAGGCCATGGAAAAAGTGAGACAAAATAAAGATATAATAAAATTTGTTTCAGACTTTGATAAAGAAAAAAAAATTATTGCTTGTATATGTAGTGGTGCACAATTGTTAATATCTGCTAAGGTAGTAAAAGGTAGAAAAATTGCAGGATATTATAGTATGAAAGATGATTTAATTAATGCTGGTGCTATATACACTGATTTGCCAGCAGTAATTGATGAAAATATTATTACTACCGCTCATTATAAAGATATGGGCCCTTGGATGGCTGCAGTAATAAATTTATTAAAAAAATAATATAAAAAAATTCATGTCCAATATTCATAAAAAAAATTTTTTTCATTGTAGGACAAATGAGAGAATTTGATTTACTAAATATTTATCCAAATTTAAAAAGCAGATATATAAATAAAAATTCTAGAACAATTAAAAATAGAATTATTGCATCATATAAAGGCAAAGAATTTTATGATGGTAATAGAAGTAATGGCTATGGTGGTTATAGTTATGATGGTAGATGGAAGTTAATAGCAGATAGAATATTTAGTGTTTACAAACTTAAAAGTAATGCAAAAATATTACAAATAGGATGCGATAAAGGATACTTAATTTACGATATAAAAAAAAATTATAATAAAGCTACAGTTAAAGGAATAGAAAATTCTAAATATGCAATATCAAAAGCTCCAAAATTAATAAAAAAAGATTTGATATTTTCAAATTTTGTAAATTTACCTTTTAAAAATGATTATTTTGATTTTGTGTTAGCTATAGGGCCAGTATATAGCCTAAATCTTACAGATGCCATAAAGTGTTTGAAAGAAATTGATAGAGTAGGAAAAGGAAAAAGTTTTATTACTTTAGGTGCATACAGAACTGATAGGGAATTTCAATTATTTAGATATTGGACGTTATTAGGCTCCACAATATTATCAAAAACAGAATGGAAAACGGTTCTTAAACATGTAAATTATAAGGGTGATTATAAATTTAATACATCTAGTTCACTTAATTTAAAAATAAAAAAATGAATAAAATTTTAATTACTGGAGCAACCAAAGGTTTAGGTAGAGAAACAGCAGTTTGGTTTGCAAAAAAAAAAATTAAATTGATATTAGTTGGTCGAAATGAAGATGACTTAAAAAAGTTACTTAATAAATTACAATATAAAAAAAATCACAGTATATTATGTTTAGATTTACAAAAGCCAGAACAGATTAATAAAATTAATATTAAACAAAAAATGTTTGCAGGATTAGATAGAATTATTCATTGCGCAGGGGGTGGTTTGGGAATCAAAAGTCCATTTTTAAATTACGATGATTTTTTGACTCTTCTTAATCTTAATTTTTTATCTGCAGTTGAAATTAATAACAAATTTATGCCTATTTTAAAAAAAAAAGAGAGTAGAATTATTCATATTGGTTCAATTGCATCATTTGAAGCAGTTGGCTCAGTTGGTTATAATTGCGCAAAATCAATTCTTCTTGCCTATGTAAGAAGTGTCGGTAGGCTAATGATAAAAAATAAAATTACTGTTACAGGTATTTTGCCAGGTGGTTTTATTGGTTACAAAAATGCAATGTGGAGACTAAAAAAAAGAAATTTAACTGCCTACAATAAATTTATTAAAAGCAGATTGCCCTCACAAAAAATGTATAATTCTAAAGATCTTATTCCCATGATAGATATGATGTGTTCATCTAATATTTCTATGCTTAGTAGCAATATGGTTGTTATGGATGGTGGTGAAGGAAAATCATATTTTCATTAATGGGCATATCAAATATTTCAACAGCAGTAATTGTACAAAATTCAATAAATCAATTTTTGCTACAATTAAGAGATAATAAAAGAGGATTAAGATATAGCGGTATGTGGGGATCAGTAGGTGGGGAGTTGCTTGGAACAGAAAACATTATTACTGGTGCAACAAGAGAGTTAAAGGAAGAAACAGGTATTGATTTAATCAATAAATTAAGTTTTATAACAAAAAAAATTGATCTTTATAAAAATCATAAACCTAAAATTGTTTATTTTTTTTACTGTAGAGTTAATTCAAAAATAAAAATTCATTGTTATGAGGGACAAATGTTTAAATTTTTTAAAAAAAGTGAGGCTATAAAACAAAATATTCCAAAAATACTTCACCAAGTATTAATTAACTTATAATAAAATACTTAATAAAATTAAAGCATGATTTTTAATTATTTGTATCAAGAAAAGCTTTTTAAAAACAAACGAGTTATAGATTATTTTAAAGACAGCAACGAAACAAAAAAAATTAAATTTTCATTAAATATACCAATATTATTTCTTTCAAATATTAAAAAATTTTTTTTAGGAACATTTAAATATTTTTTTGAATTAATTTTAGGTTTTAATTTTTTCTTAGAAACTTTTAAAAAAAGAAACTCTGAAAAGAAAAATAAATGTATTATTCTTGACGATGGTTGTTCATTAAATAAATTAAGAAAAAAAAATATGAAAAAATTTCAAGATGATGGAAATAAAATATTTGCAATAAATTATTGGAATGAAAATAAAAAGTATAATAAAATTATACCTAATTATTTAATTCTTTCAGATCCAAAAATTTTTAAATCTAAAGTAGATTTGAAAAATTTAAATTTATATAAAAGAAAGAATAATTTATTGAGATATATAAACACAAATCCGGGTATAATTTTAATTATCCCATCTAATTTTCTAAAATATGCAAAAAAAAAAATAAAAAACACAATACTAACTTTTTCTGATAGCGAATTAGATTTTATGAATATCTTTACAAATCCCTTTTTTCCTAGAGGGTACTTTTCTGTACCAGTGGTAAATGCTCTGTCCGTTGCAAAATGGTTAAATTTTAAGAAAATTTTTTTATTAGGTATTGATAATACTTTTTTTAGATATCTTTTTTCTGATAAAAAAAATAGAATTTTGTATTTGAATATAAAATATTATAAGAAAACTTCTTTGATTAATTATAGCAACTATTTCGAGTCAACATTTGACTATTTTATATACCATATCAAAATTTTTAGATCTTTTGAAACATTAAGCAAATCTAAGAATATTTTTAATTTAGATGAATATTCTTTAACAAGTTTTTTTAAAAAAAAAAAAGTTTCAGAGATAAATAAATGATAGATAATGATAAAAACAATACTTCCTCTTTTTTAATTTTTAAAGAATTATTTATTAATTTTAAAAAGGGTTTTTTTGTTTTATTTATTTTAGTTTTAGCCGAAGGCTTTCTAGCAGGTCTTTCTGTTATAGCTATTATACCTTTGTCAGATTATTTAATAGATCCATCTCTCCAAAAAGCATCTAAATTAACTTTGATTATCAAAGATTATATTATTAACACCGGTATTAAACCAAGCTTTTTAATTTTTGGTTTAATTTTTTTTCTTATTAATTTTATTAAAGGTACTTTTGAAGTGTGGATTAGATACCTAGTTTTAAAAATTAAATATGGTTTGTTAAGAATAATTTATAATGATTTGTTAGAAAATTTATTTAATTCAAGATGGGAATATTTTACAAGAATAAAATCTGGAAGTTTACTTAATACTTTAGGACGGGAGCTACCAATAATAGGAGATACGCTGGGTCATATAACTTTATTATTAGCTCAATCTGTTCAGCTTATTATCTACTTTTCAATTCCTTTCTTTATAAATGCGCAAATGACAATTATTGTAATTTTATTTTCATTTGCATTTTTTGTAGTAATTCTATTTTTAAATAGAATAAGTTTTAGATTAGGCAAAAGAAATATTGATACAGCAAACAAAACATTCTCTTTTTTGAACGAAGTTCTCTCAGCAATAAAATTGGTGTTTAGTTATTACACCCAAAAAAAATCAAAAAATAAATATTTGGAGTATTTTGATTTACATGCTGACGTTACACTAAAATCCCAAACTTTAAGTATATTTGTTTCAAAAATTTTTTTGCCATTATCATTATTATCCGTAATCATCTCTGTTGCTTATGCGATATCTAATGGAGTAGCTCTATCTCAAGCAGCAGCTGTAATGTGGAGTTTGCTTTTAGCAGTACCAATCTTAAATTCATTATTTCAGTCAAGTATTTCTCTAAAAAACTTTATTCCAAGTTACAATCAAGTAAGAAGATTTAATAACGAATCTAAAAATTACCCTGAAAATAAGGGAACATTGAAATTTGATAAATTAAAAGACTCAATTTCATTAAAAAATATATCTTTTACTTATCCAAATAGAGACCAAACTTTGAAAAGTATAGACTTAAATATTAAAAAAAATACTATTACAGGTTTAGTGGGTGAGTCAGGATCAGGAAAATCAACTATTTTAGACTTAATTTTGTCACTTCAAAAACCATCAAATGGTAGAGTAATTTTGGATGGAAATGACATAATTGATCTAGATGTGGAGAGTTATAGAGAAAAAATTGGTATAGTTTTTCAAGAGCCTTTTTTGTTAGAAATGTCAATAAAAGAAAACTTAAAATGGTTTTCAAACAATAGAAATTTCACTGATGAAGAAATTTATTCTGCATTAGAAATTTCAAATTGTAATGAGTTTATTAATAAATTACCAAATAAAATGGATACAGTTATAGGTGAGAGAGGATCAAGCTTGTCAGGTGGTCAAAAACAAAGAATTGCACTAGCTAGGGCGCTCATTAGAAAACCAGAAATATTAATTTTGGATGAGCCAACGAGTGCTCTTGATCTTGAGTCTGAAAAATTTATTATAAATTCTTTAAACAAAATTTCAGGTTCAATGACAATAATCATTGTGACTCACAAACTATCAATTTTGAAAAATATAGAAAATATATATTTTTTATCAAATGGCAGAATAATAGAAAAAGGCTCGTACAAGGATTTAACTTCAGATAAAAATTCTAAATTTTCGAAGTTTCTTAATTTAAACTAAATATGGCTTTCTAATTTACTTCTTCGCCTTGTATCCAATGTGGAGCAATGGATACCTCCTTGCATAGTATACATATGTCTCATTTTACAAGTAATTACGTTAAATTTATTTTTTTCTAAGACTTTAATTAAACTAGTTTGTCTCTCATCAACTATCACATTATTTTTATCTAAAGATAGAAAATTCAACCCTATCCAAGGGGAAGAAATTTCACCAATATTATTAATAAATCCTAGCCGAGATAATTTTTTTGCAATGGGTAATCTAACTTTTTTATAAAAATTTAGCTCTTTATCTGGTACAGCAGCAACATCACTATGAAAAATTTTTTTCCATTTTTTAAAAATAGTTGGACAATTTTTTTTATTTACTCTAACTGAATTTAACAAAACAACACCAGGCTTTAAGCACATCACAGTAGAATCTATATGTGAAGATTTATAGATTTTTTTAGTTTGATGAACATTATAAGTGCCTGAAAGGTTATTTCTAAGCCAATTATATCCTTTTGTATTCCCACTAATTGAATTCAGATATAGTAAATCTTTTCCTATTCTTAAAGTATTTGCAGCTTCAAATAATATTTCTTTATCAGAAAGCTTATGCAATTTTTCTGTAAGTCCTTTAGTGAGTTTTTTATAAAATTTTTTTTCTTTAGTTTCTAATTCATTGATAGGAGTAAATATTTTATAATTAATTTCTGGGCTAGGAGGATTTAGCCATTTAAATCCATTTTTTAAATATTTATAAAAGATTTTTTTATATGAATCTTTTTCAAAAAAACGCCAATGTATTGGTGAAGGGCTTTCAATTAAATGGTTTCCAACCACAAGATATAAATCTCTAGCATTGTAGACATTATTTGAAATACCACTCCAATTAGTTGTTTTAAAAATTTTACCTACATTTGATGGATCTGGTCTGAGTACTTTTACACCTGCTTTTCTAAATATAGAACAAAGATTGCTCAGATCTTCCTCGACTTCATCAATATACCATTTAGGATAAGCCTCCTTTGCAATTCTAAGCGCTTGTTCAATTTTTTTTGATTTAATATTCTTTTGTTCATTTTTCCAAAAAAAACATCCAGTACTATTTTTTGAAGTTCCGACTATGACTTCTTGTAATTTGTCCCATTCATTATGACTATTTAAATAAAAATGTTTTTTCATATTAAAATATTATAGTAATTCTGTATTATGAAAAAAATAAATAATAAAGATAAATATTTAAAAATAACTAATAAAATTCCTATTGTAACTTTAGATGAAGAATTTAATCTTTATTATAATCTATTATCAATAAAAAAACTTTTTATAATTAAAACCTATGCTTTTATAAAGTTTTTTTCAGCATTTGTTACAATTTTTTTTAACTTTAGTAGATATTGTAATTTCTTAAAATTAAAAAATATAAAAAAAAATAAAAATTTATTAATTCTGGGCGGAGGCCCATCTTTACAAAAACTTATAAATAAAAAAAACTATATTTTAAAAAAAAATACAGATTTAATGGCACTTTCTTATTTTAAAAGATATGGAAATATTAAATTAAAACCAACCTATATTTTATCAGCTGATCCCTCTTTCCTAGGTGGAGGAAATGTTAATAGCAAATTCATAAATAAAAAAAATAAAGAAATTTTGAATTATCTGAAAAAAAATAATGTAAAGTTGTTCTTACCAATGGAAAAAAGTTCATACTTGAAAAGATATAAACTTGATATTAATTATTTTATTGCGCGATCATCAATTTTTTTTTTGAAAAATACAAATCCAATAATGAGCTTATCTGTTGCAAATATGAGTTTTTTTAATGCATTATCTATAGGATTATTTATGGGGTATAAAAAAATTTATTTTTTAGGTTTAGATAATACTTATCCAAGAGATGTATGGGTAAATAAAGATAATAAACTTTTAAACATAGAAAGGTTTGCAAATCATTACTATTTAGCCGATCAATCAAAAAGATATAAAAGTATATCTGATATGTATTCAGAGATCTCAACTATTTTTTACTCATTAAATTTATATAAAAAATATAAAGATAAAATATTTAATTTAGATGATTATTCTTTGACAAATACATTTAAAAAAAAAAATTTTAAAGATATTTTTATCTTTGGCTCTAAAGCTGTAAAAAAATAAGTATATTTTAATGAATAAAAATATTATCAAAAATAAAAAAAAAATTAAACTCTCAAAGTGGCTTACTTTAATTGAAAAACAAATTTCCCTTAATAAAAATAAAAAGCTAGAAACCTATCATTCCTTTAAATTAAATAATTACTGCTCTATATTTGCAATAAATGACAAAAAAGAGATTATTTTAGTAAAACAATTTAGACCTGCTATTGAAAAATACACATTAGAATTGCCAGGTGGACTTATTGAAAAAAAATTTAGCCCAAAAGAATCTATTATAAAAGAATTATATGAAGAGACAGGATATTTTGCAAAAAAATTAACTTATTTGGGACATTTATTTCCTGATACAGGTCGACATGAAAATTTAATTCATTGTTATTTCTCCAAAAATTTAGAAATTAAAAAAATGAAGTTAAAGAGAGATAAAAATATTGAAGTTATTAAGATACCTCTTAAAAAGTTCAAATATGAAATATTAAATTCTAACTTTATGCACGCTTTACATGTAGCAATTATTGGACTTGCCATTATAAAAGGTTTTTTTAAATTTAAATAATCTATGATAAATAATAAAAAAAAGAACGTCTGTGTGATAGGCCTTGGATTTGTGGGGCTTACATTGGCAGTTTCAATGGCGTCTAAAGGTTTTATAATTTACGGAATAGAAAAAAATAAAAAGATTATTCAAAAAATAAAAAAAGGTAAACCACATTTCTTTGAACCTAATCTTGAAAAAAAATTGACAAAGCTTATTAAAAAAAAAAAAATTTTTTTTTCAAATAAATTAAATTCTAAAATTAATTGTGACACCTACATTATAACTGTTGGAACTCCTATAGACAAAAATAAGAAAATAATTACCAAATATATTAGGTACACTAGCGAAGAAGTTTCCAAATATTTAAAAAATGATGATTTGATAATATTAAGATCTACAGTTAAAGTAGGAACAACCCGAAAAATTGTAAAACCAATTTTAGAAAAATCAAAAAAATTTTTTTCATTATCCTTTTGCCCCGAAAGAACTCTTGAAGGAGCTGCACTTAAAGAATTAAATTATTTACCTCAAATCATAGGTGGAGTAGATGGTAAATCAATAAGCAAGTCTAAAGAAATATTTTCTAAAATAACAAGAACAACTATTTCGGTGAGTAGTTTGGAAGTCTCTGAAATGATAAAATTAGTGGATAATTCTAACAGAGATGTAAAATTTGCATATGCGAATGAAGTTGCAAGAATATGTGATAGTTTAAAAATTAATGCTCAGGAAGTAATAAAATCAGGTAAGTATAAATATCCAAGAACTAATTTACCTAGTCCAGGTTTAGTAGGGGGACCATGTTTAGAAAAAGATCCTTACATTTTTTCAAACTCAATTAATAATCCAAGTTTAAAAGCAGAATTAACTTTATTTTCTAGGCTTATCAATGAAAGACAGCCATATGAAAGTGTAAAATATTTAAAAAATAAATTTTTTAAAAATAGAAAAAATAAAATAATTAAAATTTGTGTAATAGGACTTGCGTTTAAGGGTTTTCCAGTAACTAATGATGTAAGAGGAAGCATGTCATATAAAGTAATAGAAGCGCTTAAAAATAATTTTTCTAAATCACATATATTTGGATATGACCCATTAGTTTCTGGAGATGATTTTAAAAGTTTTAGAGTTAAGAAGTGTGACAGAATTATAGATGCATTTAAAAACAAAGATTTAGTGATTTTTGCAAATAACCATCCATCATTTAAAAAAATTGATTTTTATAAAATTAGTAAAAATTTAAACAAAAACTCTATTGTTTATGATTTTTGGAATAATTTAAAAAATAAAGACAAAAATAACTTAAAAAGCAAATATATACAGCTAGGAAATCATATTTAATGAAAAAAAAGAAATATTTAGTAACTGGTGCCTCTGGCTTTATAGGCTCTGCGATAGTAAACTCTCTTATTAAGGCTAAGCAAGAAGTGATATGTGTAGATAATAATTCTAGAGGAAAAAAAAGTAGATTATCAAAATTTAAAAAAAAAATTAAGTTTTATAAAATTGATATACGAGATAAAGCAAAAATTGTTAAAGTTTCTAAAGGAGTAGACGCCATTATTCATTTGGCATTTATTAATGGAACAAAATTTTTTTATGAAAAACCTGATCAAGTATTAGATGTAGGTATAAAAGGCATGCTAAATGTAATAGATGCTTGTAAAGAAAATAATGTTAAAGAAATATTTGTCGCTTCAAGTTCAGAAGTTTATCAGTCTCCCAAAAAGATACCTACTCCCGAAGAAGTTGAACTTATAGTGCCCGATGTATTTAATCCAAGATATTCATATGGAGCAGGAAAATTAATTAGCGAGGTTATTGCTATTAATAATAAAAAATTTTTTAAAAAGGTAGTAATTTTTAGACCTCATAATGTTTATGGGCCAGACATGGGTTCAGAACATGTGATTCCACAATTGACAAATAAAATTATAAAAAAAATTAAACAGTCTGGGAAATCAAAAAAAATTAATATTGATTTAATTGGTAATGGAAAAGAAAAAAGAGCTTTCAATTATATTGATGATTTTTGTGATGCTTTTATGAAAATTTTATCTAAAGGATCAAAATTTCAAATATATAATATTGGTACTAACCAAGAAACAAATATTAAAAAACTAGCAAACATGATTGGAAAATATTTTGGTGTTAAACTTAATTTAAATTTTATCGCTGGTCATAAGGGAGGAACCAAAAGAAGATGCCCAAACATATCAAAGATTAAAAAGTTAGGATATAAACCTAAGATATCTTTAGAAAATGGTTTAAATAAAACAATTAATTGGTATTTTAAAAATTAAACCTAAAATAATAATAATTTATGAAATCACTTACTAAATCTTTTAAGGTCACAAAGTGTAGAATCTGTGACTCTAAAGAATTTTATCAGTACATAGATTTAGGTAATCAGCCACCTTCAAATAGTTTTGTTAAAAAAAAGTATATTTCAAAACAAAAAAAATTTCCTCTAAAAGTTATTCTATGTAAAGTTTGTGGTTTATCTCAATTAGATACAGTTGTCTTAAGTAGTGGAATTTTTGATGATTATTCGTATTTATCATCTACTTCCAAGGCGTTGATTAAAAATTATGAAGAAATGGTAAAAAAAATAACTAAAAAATTTAAACCCAAAAAAAAAGATCTAATAATTGATATAGGTTGTAATGATGGAATTACACTAGATTTATATCCCAAGAAAAAATACTCTTTATTAGGAATAGAGCCATCTTCAGCCTCTATCTATGCAAAAAAAAAAAACTTAAATGTCATTAAAGAATTTTTTAATTTCAAACTTTCTCAAAAAATAAAAAAAAAAAATGGTTTAGCAAAAGTTATAACAGCAACAAACGTTTTTGCACACAATCATGATATTAACGATTTTACAAAAGGAGTAAAAAATTTACTAGATAAAAAACAAGGTGTATTTGTTGTAGAGTTTCCATACATCAAAGATATGCTAAATGATTTGTATTTTGATACTATTTATCATGAACATTTGTCATATTTTGCAATAACTCCCTTAAAATTTTTATTTCAAAATCATGGATTAAAAATTTTTGATTATGAAAAAACCTTAGTTGGAGCATCAGGACCAGCTATGAGAATTTACGTTTCACACATAGAATCAAAATATTCAACTTCAAAAAAAATTAATCAAATATTAAATGTAGAAAAAAAATGGGGGGTAAATAAAATTAGAGCATATAAAAAGTTTTCAGATGATGTAAAAAAGTTAAAAATTAAACTTCTTAAAATTATAAAAAAAACAAAATTACAGAATAAGTTAATAGGCGCTTATGGAGCGCCAGCAAAAGGAAATACTTTGTTAAATTATTTAGGACTAAAATCAAAGCAAATCTTCTCTATTGCAGATAATAGTATAACAAAAATTAATCATTATGCTCCTGGAAGTAATATTAAGGTTATTTCAGACGAAGAGTTTCTCGAAACTGATTGTAAATATGCACTCCTTTTAGCTTGGAATTATGCAGATTTTTTTCTAAAAAACTCAAAATTTATTTTAAATAATGGAAAATTTATACTACCACTACCAAATCCAAAAATAATACCAAATGAAAAAAATTAAAATCGAAGTAGCGTTTTCTGATAAAAGAGGAAATATAACTGATCTTTTGCAAAAAGAGAATATTAACGCAGTAACACATATTACTATAAAAAAAGGCGCGGTGAGAGGCAACCACTATCATAAAAAAACTATTCAATGGAATTATGTTTTGTCAGGAAAACTAAAATTAGTTACTCAATTTAAAGGTAAAAAAAAGAAATCAATAATTATGAGTAAAGGAGATCTAATTGCTTCAGAACCAATGGAAAGTCATACTTTGGTTGGTGTAACAAATTGTGAATTTTTAGTCTTTACAAAAGGACCACGTGGAGGAAAGGAATATGAAAATGACACTTTTAGACTTAAGAAAAAATTAGCATAATGAAGAAATTTTATCAAGTTTCTACTCCTTGGATAAATGAAGTAGAAAAAAAAAATGTTAATAATGCTTTAAGAAATAATGAATTATCTGGCTTTTTTGGAAGATACATACCAGAATTTGAAAAAAAATTTTCAAAATTTTGTAAAGCAAAATATGCAGTAACAGTTAATAGCGGAACTACAGCTCTACATTTAGCTTTAGTTACACTTGGTATAAAAAAAGGAGATGAAGTTATTGTATCTTCTCTTACTAATATGGCGAGTGTATTTGCTATACTTTATATTGGCGCAATACCTGTACCCATAGATATTGAAGATGATACATATAATTTAGATGTAGATCTTATTGAAGATAAGATTACCAAAAAAACAAGAGCTATTTTAGCGGTTCATTTATTTGGTCACCCTGCCGAAATGAATAAAATATTAAAAATTTCAAAAAAATATAATTTAAAAATTATAGAAGATTGTGCTGAGGCACATGGTGCGTTGTATAAAAATAAAATGGTTGGATCAATTGGTGATGCAGGGTGTTTTAGTTTTTATGCAAATAAGATAATTACAACAGGTGAAGGTGGTATGATAACCTTTAATTCAAAAAAAAATGCATCAAGGGCTAAAAATTTAAAAGAGCTAGCTTTTGGAAAAGGAAATAAATTTATGCATACAGGCATCGGATACAATTATAGAATGACAAATTTACAAGCTGCCTTGGGTTGTGCGCAAATGCAAAAGATTGAAGTAATAATTGATAAAAAAATAAAATTAGCAAAACTTTATGAAAAATATTTATCAAAAAATAAATTGATACATCTTCCAATAACTAAAAAAAATTTTAAAAATGTTTATTGGATGTATTGTATAAAAATCCCAACCCTAAATTCATTAAAAAGAAAAAAATTATTAAAACAACTTTATCAAAAAGGAATTGAAACAAGAGAAATGTTTATTCCTTATAATTTACAGGATTTTTATTTAAAGACCGAAAAAAAAATAAATTGTCCAAAAGCTAATAAAGTAGCATATAATTCATTTTATTTACCATCAGGCACAGACTTAAAAGAAGAGGATGTAAAATATATTTCTGGATGGTTAAATAAATTAGTAAAATGAATGAGATCTTTTCAAAATATGCAGATTATTATGATGCCTTATATAAAGACAAAAATTATAGTAAAGAATCAGATTATATAGAGAAAATAATTAATAAATTTGCAGGTAAAAAACTCAATATTTTAGAGTTAGGTTGCGGATCTGGAAGCCACGCATTTATACTTCAAAAAAAAGGTCATAATATTGTTGCGGTTGATCGTAGCAAAAAAATGATAAATTTAGCAAAAAAAAAAGATAAATATAATAAAATTAAATTTTTAACCAAAGATCTAACAAAGTTTGTTTCAAAAAAAAAGTTTGATGTAATAATTCTTTTGTTTCATGTGATTAATTTTTTACCTACAAAAAAAGATTTAGAAATATTTTCAAAAAATTCCTCTAAAAATTTAAAAAAAAATGGAATTATAGTTTTTGATTTTATAAATTATGATGGAGTAGTTTCAGATAAGCCTCAAAAAAAAATTAAAATTGTAAATCAAAAAAATTTACGAATAATAAGAGAAACTGAACCAGAATTAATTCAAGATAAAAATTTACTTAATATTAAATTTAAAATGATAATTAAAAAAAAAAATTGCATAGTTGATGAATTTCAAGAAACCCACAAACTTAAGATACATTCAATTTTAAATATAAAAAAATTATTTAATTCCAATTTTAAATTAATAAATATATTTAAATGGATGAAATTTAAGACTCTATTGAAAAATGATTGGTTTGGTTTAATAGTATTTAAAAAAATTAAATGAAGATTGCAGCAATAATTGAAAATAAGATAACTGCCGGTGGAGGTTTTGCAATGTCTGTAGATCTTTTATTAAGTTTAAAAAAAGCAGTTCGAAATTCAAATCATGAAATATTAATATTTAACTATCATAATGAAAATTCAAAAATACTAAAAAATCTCGGGTTAAAATTCATAAATGTCAGAGAAAATTTTCTAGATAAAATTTTTGCTTTTTTTAATTATAGTTTGTTGGGATCTTTCTTGCAAAGTAAATTAAGATTACACACTTTTTTTGAAAAAAATCTGATAAAAAAAAATATTGATTTTGTTTTTTTTGTTACTCCATCTCCAAAGCCTTTTTACTTACAAAAATTAAATTATGCTTTAACTGTTTATGATTTGTGTCATAGAGATTTTCCTGAATTTAGTGAAGTAAAGGCATATAATATATATCATTTAAGAGAACTAATACTCTATCGTTGTATAGGCCCAGCCACAATAGTAATTACTGAGTCTGAACAATTAAAAAGTATGATTTCAATTCAGTTTTCAAAAGATAAAAATAGGATTGTTTCAATTCCAAATGGACCTTCACCTTTGATCACTTCATTGGAAAATTCAATTGATGAAAAAAAAATATCACTTCCAAAAAAATATTTTTTTTATCCAGCTCAGTTTTGGGAGCATAAAAATCACATTCGAATACTTGAAGCAATTAAAATTTTAAAAGAAAGAGATGTTAATGTAAATTTTGTTTTTTGTGGAAAAGATAAGGGTAATTTAAAAAATATAAAAAAAAAAATTGCTAAATTAGAAATTGGTGATCAAGTAGAAATATTCAATTTTTTATCTAATGAAGAGATAAAAATAGTATATAAAAAGGCAATTGCCCTTGTCATGCCGTCTTATTTTGGACCAACAAATATACCTCCTTTAGATGCATGGGATAATGAAATACCTGTAATTTACTCTAATCACCTTAAGGAACAAACACTAGATGCCGCATTATATGCAGACTCTAACTCAAGTAGTGATTTAGCAGACCAAATAGAAAAAATGATGAATAAAGATGTGAGAGAAGAATTTATAGTCAAAGGTAAAATGAGACTTAATCAAATTAAAAAAGATAGAGAAAATTCAATAAATGAACTATCAACAAAACTAGATCAATTTGAAAAAAAACTAGAAAATTGGAAAAAAAATTAGATGAAAAAAAAAATTGCCTTAATTACTGGAGTTACAGGACAAGATGGATCGTATCTATCTGAGTTTTTAATTAAAAAAAAATATATCGTTCACGGTATTATTAGAAAAAGCTCATCTTTTAATACAGCAAGGGTTGATCATATTTATCAAAGTCCAAATATCAGAAATAGAAATTTTTTCTTACATTATGGAGATTTATCTGATGCGTCAAATTTAAGTAAAATTATTGAAAATATATTACCTGATGAAATCTATAATTTAGCAGCTCAATCTCATGTTGGTACAAGCTTTAATATTCCAGAATATACTTCTAATGTAAATGCATTAGGTCCATTAAAGATACTCGAAATTATTAAAATTTTAAAAAAAAAAAAAAAAATAAAATTTTATCAAGCTTCAACATCAGAGCTTTATGGTTTAATAAGTGA